>Ga0082335_1001205_pt1 | contig 57455 bp, 49 predicted proteins | sample Subgrocontami58m_FD_72375 | JGI IMG/M metagenome (GOLD analysis project Ga0082335, IMG submission 72375) | Subsurface groundwater microbial communities from S. Glens Falls, New York, USA - GMW37 contaminated, 5.8 m (SPADES assembly) (version 2) ... | reverse complement strand
GGCCCGTCCCATCCCGTGGCTCACCGGTGAAGCCGAACGGCTGCGCCGACCCGCCGGTGGTGACCGTCGGGACACCCCATTCGTCGGTCTGGTAGCTCGCGGTCACCGCGCCTGAGGCGTTGGTGATGGCGCGCACCGACCCGAGACCGTCAGTGTGGTAGACCTCGATCGAAGTGCCCGTCACGGCGAAGGCGAGGTCGAGACCGTAGACGTACTTGCGGCTGCCGTCGGCGATCGTCACCGGCAGTCCAGCAGCGCTGTCGGAGCTGTACCGGATCGCCGGACTGGTCCCCACCTGGCGACTGAAGCGCGTGCCGTCGCCGTCGTAGAGGTAGGTCTCGCTCGACCCGGACACGGTTGCTGAGCGCATCTGGTTCGTCTGATCGAAGCTGAAGGTATCGGTGCCCTTGGTCGTCAGGTTGCCGTTGGCGTCGACGGTGACCGCCAGCGAGCCCACGGCCGTCATCCGATCGGCGCGGTCGTACGTGGAGGTCGTGGTCGTGCTGCCGGCGACCTTGGTGAGCCGGTTGCCGACCGGATCGTAGGAGTAGCTACGGGTTCCAGCCGCGTCGACGGCGGAGGTAAGCCGATACATGCGGTCATACCCGTACGAGGTGGCCTCGGCCGGGTCCGCAGGGCTCGGGACCTCGACCTCGGCCCAGCTGACCTGAGCCTTCCGGTTCTGACCCCCGCCTGACGATGTCGGCGTGAACCTCAACCGCAGGTCGTTGAAGTCGGTGACCTGGCTGGCGGCCAGAGCCGACACGCTGTCAGTGACCTGCAACCAGCCGGACCCGGTGGCACCAGGGAGGCCTTGGAATGGGTGGCTGGAGATGACGCTCGAGCCCTGTCGGAGTTCCACGAGCAGGCTGATCGTCTTGCCGCCGTCGTTGCCGCTCTTGGCGATCCGGTAGCGGACCTTGATGCCGGTCAGGTCCATCGGCGCCTGGACGTTGGAAAGCGACACCTCGTAGTAGTTCGGCGCGGCTGGGCCTGATGGCGACGCGAGGAACGTCGAGTCGTTCGGGATTACCTCGTTGATGCTCGCGTACGTGCCGGTCCACGTGCCGTTCGAGCCGGTCAGTCCGTCGGGCCGGGCAATCTGAGCTGGCAGGAGCCCGTGGTTGACGTTCGTGACGTTGCCGACCGCGTCGAGCGTGTAGAAGGAGCGATCGAGGAGCTGGCCGCTCGGCCCGGTGTGCGCGATATCGATAGCCCGCCGGCTGTTGTCGTAACCGTAAGTGGTGAGCGAGGCATCCGGATTGAGTGCTGACTTCACGAGCCCATCTGGTGTGTAGGTGTAGGTCACGGATCTGGCTGCCCAGTCGGTCAGCGAGCCGAGCTGGCTGCCCTTGTCGAACGTGTAGGCGACGGCCGTTGCGTCCGGGTAGATCAGCTTCGTCCGATGACCATCGAGGTCGTACCGATAGCCGACCGTACTCGGGCCGGGCGTCGTGATCGACACCACGCGGTCGGCCTCATCGAGGACGTAGGTCGTCGTTCCGGTGCCGTCGACCATCTGGGTTCGGTTGCCGTTCGCGTCGTAGAGGTACGTGACGTCGGCCGTCGCGGGGTCCGCGTAGTCCAGCGACGTCTTGCGATCGAGCGCGTCGTAGGCGACGGCTAGGGTCTGGCCCAGCGGATCGACAACCGACGTTTGATTGCCAGCGGCGTCGTAGCTGAACGTCGTCACCAGCGGACCGACCGTCGAGGGCCAGGCCGGATACTCCGTTTCGGCCCGAGGCAGCCCGCGGCCGTCGTAGACGTAATCCGTGACCCGCTCGTAGGTCGCGTCGCCCTTGGCCCGGGTGATCCGCGTCGGATTGCCCCCGGCGTCGCGGGTGTACTCAGTCGTGATGACCTGCGCGGGTGGCGAGGCGGGGTCGGTCCAGACCTGCGGGCTCTCCGCCACTTGGAAGAGGCTGTTCCGCGCATCGTAGGCGTAGGTCGTGACCTGGCCCTTCGCGTCGATGCGGACGATCGGATTGCCGACCTCGTCGTAGCGCGTCTCGGAGACGAACGGCGTCGCGCCTTCCCATTTCCCGGGAAGGCTTTGCGTCCGGAGTCGGTCCTCCTTGTCGTACGTGAACAGCGTGGCGTGGTAAGGGCCATATCCGCCGATCGCGGGGTTGCCGAGCGGGTCGACGCTTGAGATGAGGCGGCCAACCGGGTCGTAATCGTAGGACCTCAAGTTACCGAGGGGGTCGGTGATGTCCTTGAGCATGCCGGCTCGTGTCCCGGTCGTGTAGTAGGTGTTCGACGTCGCGTACGTGTAGTCGGAGCTGGGCCCGGTGTTGCCGCGCGGTGGGATCAAGCGGGTCACGAGACCGGGATTGGACGCGTCGCCGTACTCGTACTTCGTGATCGCGGTTTCCGCGCCCGTGTCAGGGTCGCTGTATCGCACCGTCTTCGAGAGCAGATAGGCTCGCGCCGCGTCGTACCCGAAGTCCGACGCATGGAGCGTGTTGACCGCGGAGAGATTGGTCGAGCACGTCACTGTCTGGCCGGAGGGGACACCGTTCGGGGCCACAGTGTGGGTCACGTTGTTCGATGCGTCGTACTGGAACAGGGCGACCGGCCGGTTCGCACCAAGAGTCGGCGCCGGATCGATGCGCCGCGTCAGATTCGCCGCCCCGCTCGAGATCGGCGCCCCAGCGTAGTCGACGTCGAAACAGAAGTCGGTCCGGTTGCCGCGCGGATCGATGATCGACGTGCGGTTCCCGGCCGCGTCGTAGGCGAACAACTGGGTGAGGCTGTCGCTCGACGTTGGCCTCGTCACGCGCTGGGTGAGCCAGCCATTGGCATCGTAGGTGTCGACGAGCGTCGAATGGAAGGCGGGCTCGAAGGACGTCGGCGGGGTCGTGACCGTGGTCACTCGGGTGTTGTCAGGGTTCACGACGTAGTCGAACGTCGTGACGTCACCAGTGATCAGGCCCCGCGCATCCTGCTGGGTGGCGACGCGGCCCTGGGCGCTATACGTATTCGTGAGGATCACGTAGCCGCGCGCATTGGTGATCGTCAGGATGTGCTGGCTCGTCCCGTCGTATGTGTAGGTCGTCGTCTTGCCTTCCCGATCGGTCACCTTCCAGAGGCGGCCGCTCGCGTCGTATTGGTAGGTCACCGTCCGCACCGGCGAGGCCCAGTCGGACACCGACGTGAGGAGGCCGTTGGTGTAGGCGAGCGTCAGAACGCCCCGCCCCGCTGGGTCACTGATCGATGCCAGCCGGCCGGAGGTGTCGTACGTCATGGTCGAGGAATTGCCGTAGCGATCGACGATCTGGTCGAGCCGCCCCGACGGATCGAAGAGCCACGTCGTCTGGAACTTGTCGCGAGCGGTGTACGAGTCGTCGGCGTTCTTGACGAGGGTCCGGTGCACGCCGACCGGGGGCGTGAACGCGCTGCCGGTCCAGGCGTACCGGTCGCTACGGCCTTGTGGTCCGATGAGGACGACGTCAGACGACCCATCGTTCGGGTCGACGAGGCGGATGTTGTACGAATGCGTCCAGCCGGTCCCCAGGGTCGTGGCACGCGTGTCGTTGCTGTTGTAGGACCGACTGAACTCGATGGCTGGCCCCCGCCCCGGAATTGCGATGTCGACGTGGGTGTCGCTGAGTGCCCCCGTGAACGAGCTCACCGGGTCGCCGGCCTGCTCCTGATTCTCGTAGGGCGGATTGTGCTCGGTGCCCGGGGGCGGAGGCAGCTTCGGCAGGACGGGGGCCTGTCCGAACTCGAAATCGTCGACGCTGACTTTGGTGGGGCCTGTTTGGGAACGCCACCACACCACGAACGGTGATTGGGCCTCGAGTGTCGAGCCCGCCGTGGCCAGGAGCCAGTCCGGCGGCTCCGCCTGCGCAGTTGGCCAGACCTTGAGCCGGGCCTGGTCCTGCCAGACCTGAACCCACTTGACCGAGTACCACGTGTCTGCCTGCCACGTGAACGGGGCTGTGACAGAGCCGGTGTACCGTCGCTCGAGGCTGACGGACCCGGCGGACGTGCTAAAGGACATGGAGACACCGGTGATCGTGTACTGGTTCAACTGGGTGGCCACGGCGAGCTCGAGCCGGCTGTTGTCGAGGGCCGAGGTCTTGAACTTGCCGGTGAACTGCCAGCTCGGAGCGTCCCAGAGCCGCAGGCCTGGCGATGACGGGTTCGTGAGTTGGCTGGCCCCGATCTGGCCCGTACACGAGGCGCCGAGGCTGCCCGTGATGGTGCCGGCTGCGCCGTCCACCGAGGCCGTGTATCCGGTACAGAACGTCGGGATGTAGGTCGACCATGGGGCGCCGGACGAGGCTGTGCCCCAGTACGGGTTGCTCGTCGTGCGGTTGAAGTTATCGAACGTGATCGGATTGAAAGACGAGACGGCGTAGCGGGCCGGTGGCGCCGGCGATACGACCGACGCGAGCGCCACGGCAGGATCGAGTCCGGATCGGTCGGACTCTGCTCGGGACGATGCCGCAGACGTCGGGACAATCGTCGAACTCGTGGCAACGAGCGCCGCCACCAGGAGCGCTGTCAATCGAGCAGTCATGCGTCGGCCGGACACTGTCTACCCCCTACCCGTTCTGCCTGCCATCGCGACGGGACGTCACCGGTCCGGCCAGCACTGCGCGTCACGGCAAAGTTAGGCTTGGTGACCATCGACTGTCAACCAATTGTTGATCCCATGGCTCGAGAAGGCTCCAACCTCCGCACTTGCGTCGTCGAATACCTTGCCGATCGTGCACACGAAAGAGACTGATCGTCGCTTCTCTGTCGTTTGTCCGCCCTGGCGCACCCGCTTGAGGCATGCGCCGACATGGTCCAACGCCCACGCTCGGGCCGTTCCGGCATTACGCAGGGTCCATGCGGATGCGTCGGCGGCCCACCGATGGCGGTGCGACTCAGCCACGGCCCTTGGGGATCGCGGGACCGGACGCCGGCGGGCCGTCTCCGTGGCCCAGGGCCCGCCGAACCACCCATCCGATCGTCCCGCCCTGGGCGATCAGCGTGAACAGCGTGATCTCGAAGGCAACGCTCTGGACCATCGAGCGCTGCGGAAAGTCCTCGGGCAGCGACAGCGCCAGGGCGACCGCGACGGCGCCGCGCAGCCCGGACCAGAACAGGACGTGCAGCCAACCGCGCTCCAATCCGCCTCGCCTCGGGCCCACCAGCCGCGATGCCCCACCGAGCAGCCCATAGATCACGAGGGCGCGGCCAACGAGGACCGCCGCGATGCCCCAGCCGATCGGCACGGCGGCTTCGACCAGCCCGCCGCCGTGATCGCAAGGCCGACCAGGAGGAACACGAGCGCGGTCATGATGAAGGCGAGGAACTCCCAGACCGTGTCGAGCGCCTCCTGCGTTCGGGCACTCATGCCGATCCGGCGCCCGTAGGTGCCGAGCGTGATCCCGGCAACGACCGTGGCGATGACCCCCGATTCGTGGAGCAGATCCGCCACGATGTAGGTGCCGTACGCAACGAGCAGGCTGATCGTCGTCTCGATCAGGTGGTCGTTGACGCGGGCCACGACACGCGATGCGACGAAGCCGGTGACCGCGCCGAGTGCGAGGCTGAACAGGACGGGGCGGCGAACCCACCGACCGCGTCGCCAATCGCGACTTCGCCCTCGACCGCCCGCAGGGCGATCGCGAAGACCACGATGGCCGTGCCGTCGTTGAACAGACTTTCTCCCTCGGCGAGCGTGGTCAGCGCGCGAGGCGCCCCAAGCTGTCGGAAGGTTGCGATGACCGCGACCGGATCGGTCGCCGAGACCATCGCGCCGATGCCGAAGGCCAGTTCCAACTCCAGGCCGGTTGCGAGATGGAGCACCACGGCGACCACGGCGACCACGGCGGAAATGAGCACGCCCGGGATGGCAAGGAGGGCGATCCCGACGCCGGTCTGGCGCAGATGGCCGAAGTCCGTCTGGTAGGCCGCCTCGAAGACGAGCGCCGGCAGGAGGACGACCAGCACGAGCTCCGGCGTGATCTCGAATCCTGTGTTGGGGATGAACGCCGCGACCGCCAGCCCGAATACAACCAGGGCCACGGTGTACGGGAACCCGAACCGACGCGACACCAGCGCCAGGATCGCGGCGGCTCCCAGGAGCGCGGTGAAGAACTCGACGCCCCGGAACGTGTCCTCACCCGGCACGCTGATCTCCTCGATCCGGGCGGACGAGCATTCGGTACGCGTCGAGGGTCAGGAACTCGGTGAACTCGTCGTCGAGGACGAGCTGGTCGAGCAGCTCGACCGCGTCGGCGAGGTGCCCGGCCCCCGGCCCCGTGAGGGCTGCGAGCTCCTCGCCGCGGATCGCCAGGTACCGGTCCGCGGTCAGCGGCCGGCCGTCGTCGAGCGGGACGCCGGTGCCCCGCCACTGCCAGAGTTGCGAGCGAGAGATCTCGGCTGTCGCCGCGTCCTCCATGAGGCTGTTGATGGCTGCGGCGCCGTTCCCGGAGAGCCACGCGTCGAGGTACTGGAGCCCGACCGAGATGTTGAGGCGGACCCCGGCCTCCGTGACCCGGCCGCCCTCCACCCGGATGTCCGCGAGCTGCGAGGCCGTCACCGCGACGTCGGCGCGAAGCCGGCCCTTCTGGTGCGAGGCCGCGCCCAGAACGCCGTCGAAGACCTCGGTCGCGAGCGGGACGAGGTCCGGATGCGCGACCCACGTCCCGTCGAAGCCGTCGCGCGACTCGCGCTCCTTGTCGTCGCGGACGCGGGCCATCGCGGTCGCATTTACCACCTCGTCCCGACGGGACGGGATGAACGCGGCCATGCCCCCAATCGCGTGGGCGCCGCGACGGTGGCAGGTCCGCACGAGCAGCTCGGTGTAGGCGCGCATGAACGGGACGGTCATCGTGAGCTGCGCGCGGTCAGGCAGGACCCGGTCCGGCCGCGCGCCGAACGTCTTGATGCACGAGAAGAGGTAGTCCCAGCGGCCGGCGTTCAGGCCCGACGCGTGCTCGCGCAGCTCCCACAGGATCTCGTCCATCTCGAACGCGGCGTGGATCGTCTCGATGAGGATCGTGGCCCGAACGCTCCCGCGTGGGACGCCGAGCGCGTCCTGGGCCCAGACGAATACGTCGTTCCAGAGCCGCGCCTCCAGGTGCGACTGCAGCTTGGGCAGGTAGAAGTATGGGCCGGTGCCGCGCGCCAGCCGCTGCGCGGCGTTGTGGAACAGGTACAGCCCCGCGTCGAACAGCGTCGCCGACATCGGCGATCCGTCCACGAGGACGTGCCGCTCCTCCAGGTGCCAGCCGCGCGGTCGGACGAGGAGCACCGCGGGCCGATCCCCCACCCGGTACGCCTTCCCTTCGGGCGAGGTGAACGAGAGCGTGCCTCGGACGGCGTCACGGAGGGCCGCCTGGCCGCCGACGACGTTCGCCCAGGTCGGCGAGAGCGCGTCCTCCAGGTCTGCCATGAACACCCGCGCCCCCGAGTTGAGGGCATTGATCATCATCTTCGGCTCCGCCGGGCCGGTGATCTCCACCCGCCGGTCGAGGAGGTCCGGCGGCGTCTCCGCCACGCGCCAGGAGCCGTCAGCACGAATCGCGGCGGTCCCGGGCCGAAAGTCGAGGACCGCGCCGGCGCGCAACTCGGCCGCGCGAGCTTCTCGGCGCTCGAGGAGGGCGGCCCGCTCGTCGCGGAACTGCCGCTCGAGGTCCGTCAGGAACCCGAGCGCCGCGGGCGTCAGGACCTCGGTCGCGCCGGGAACGGACAGACCCTCGACGCGGATCGCGGCCGTCCCATCACCCACTCCGGCGCACCGTGGCGTCGATGAGCCCGTGCGGCTCGGTCGTCGAGACGAAGACCATCCCCGGGTTGTCCAGCCCGAACGGCTCGAGGTTGACGGTCCAGTGGTGGAGGTTCGGGAGGACCATCCGGACCCAGTCGATCGCCGGCTCCGCCTCGAGCATCGCGGTCGCCATGATCCAGATCGACGTCTGGACGGACGGACTGAAGTGCTCGGCCAGCACGGTCAGGAGGGTCCCGCGTGCTCGGTCGAATGCCGCGTCGAAGTCGAACCCGGGCTCGGCCGCGGTCTCGCCGTACCCCCACAGCGCGGTGATCCTGGTGGCCATGATCCGATCATCCGTCTCGGCCAGGGTCGTGAAGCGGTCGCGCTCGAAGCCGGTGAACGCCGACTTCGTCGTCTTCATGACCGTCAGGTCCTCGATGCCGGCCTCAACCGACGCGCCGGACTTCGTGGCTGCGACCATTGCGACCCGGGTCAGCTCTCCGGACCGCGTGAACGCATCCGGCGCGGGGCCGGACGCGAGCGGGATTCGGGTCCAGCCGTGCGCACGGAGCGTGACGACGGCGCGGTCCACCTGCCGGTACGCTGCAAAGTGGCGGGCGACCTCGAGCCCGAACGCCTCCGCGGGTCCAGTCGGGTAGTCCCGTGCAAACGCGTAGACCGTGTTCTTCATCGTGTCCGTGGCCACGACGTTCGTGTTGTCGCCGTCCACGTGGGCGGCGGTGAAGTCACCCTCGAGGGAGACATCCACCGTGAGGTCCCGAAGAACGTGCTGATCCGCCCGGCGATCCACGGTGACCAGCCGGATGCGGGACTTCCCATACCGATTCGCGCCGAGCTCGAACACCGATCCCTCCTCGTTCACGTCGCCGCCCCCCGAAGCGTCGGCAGGCGCGCCAGCGCGATGTCGACGACGGCATCGAGCGCCCGATGGAGCTCCGACTCGCGGTCGGCGTCGAGCGCAGCCGCCATCTCCGCAAGCAGGGCCGAGCGGGGACGGCCGGCCACGGAGACACAGTACCGGAACCCGAACCGGGCCTCGTAGCCGGCGTTGAGACGCTCGAGCTCGTCGGCAACCCGCTGCCGCTCGGTCCGGGCCACACCCGCGGCGCCTTCAGCCGCATCGCCGTCGTAGCCCTGCTCTCGGAAGGAGAGGGCCGAGACGGTCGCGGGCGGGGCGCCGAGTCGCGGGTGGGCGTCGATGAGCTCCACCTGCTCGGCTTCCGGCATGGCGTGCGCGACCGCGCGGGCTCGTGCGAAGAGGCCCGGCCAGTCCGCGTCCGGCCGGCCGGCGGCGAGGCGGGCGAGAAATCGCGGCGCGCCCTCGAAGAGCGGGGCGAGGGCGGCGGCGAAGTCCGCCGGCGCGGCCACGTTCAACGCGTCGAGATCGAGCGCTGTGTTCACCACCCGCCGGCGTCGCGGAGGATCCGATGGAGGACACGCGCAGCCACCGTTCGACGGTACGTGGCCGTGGATCGGACATCATCGATGGGGTTGAGCTCGCTGGCCAGGATCTCGGCGGCCCGATCCGCCACTTCGGGCGTTGGCCGCTGGCCCTCGAGGGCCGCCTCCGTCGCCGCTGCCCGGATCGGCGTCGCGGCCACGGAGCCGAGGGCAACCCGAACGTCTGACCATCCCTCGCTGGGCCCGTGGGCACGCCACGAGACCGCCACGACGACCTTGGAGATCGCCTGGGCGCGGCGCGTGCCGACCTTGCGGAAGCGCACCTGGCGGCCGGGCAGGAGCGGGAAGCGGACGCGGAGGATCAGCTCGTCGGGCAGGAGCGCCGTCCGGCGGTAGTCCGGGAAGAAAGCGGCCGCCGGGATCGTCCGATCGCCGCGCGCACTGCCCACGACGATCTCGGCGTCCGTGGCGAGGAGGATCGGGAGGGTGTCACCCGCCGGCGAGGCGTTCGCGATGTTCCCGCCAAGCGTGCCGCGGTTCTGGATCTGAGCCGCGCCGATGGTCGCGGCCGCCTCCACGAGCGCGGGCAGGTGCTCCGTGCAGAGGGTGCTTCGTCGGATCTCCGTGTACGTCGTCCGCGCTCCCAGGACAAGCCAGCCTCGCTCCAGGCTGATGCCTGCGAGCTCGCGCAGGCGGGACAGGTCGAGCAGCCGCTCAGGCGGTTCCCCGATCTCCCCGGTGATCCGGACCATGAGGTCGGTCCCACCGGCGATCGGCGCGTGCGGTGCCGCTGCCATCAGCGCGTAGGCCTCGCTGAGCCGGGTCGGCACGTCAATCGGCGGTTCGAGCGGCACGGCTCAGCCCTTGCGCCGGGCGCGGCGCCGGAGCATGAGGATCAGGCCGGCCAGCAGGGCGAAGCCCCCGATGATCTGGCGAGGCGACATCGAGAGGACCAGCTCGCCCGGTTCCTGCCCGGCGCGATCGGCGGTCCGGCCGTTCGGCTCGGGCGTCGATGTCGGTGTCGGAGCGGGCGTCGATGTCGGTGTCGGTGTCGGAGGAGGCGTCGATATCGGTGTCGATGCCGGCTCGGGCATCGTGCGCGGATCTTCGCTCATTCCCTGTCTCCCGCGGCCACTGCCGCGATCGCCTCGACGATCTTCTGGTAGCCCGTGCAACGGCACAGATTGCCGGCAATCCCCTCCCGGATGGCGTCATGATCCGGGCCGCCCCCGGCGTCCAGATACGCGCGGGCCGCCATGAGCATCCCAGGTGTGCAGATCCCGCACTGCGCGGCGCCGAACTCGAGGAAGGCCTCCTGGAGTGTGTCCAGAGCGCCTCGCTCGCGCGCCGCCAGTGCGAGGCCCTCCACGGTCCGGACGATCCGCCCATCCACCTGGGCCATCGGCACCAAACACGAATCCACGACCTGGCCGTCGAGGAGCACGGAGCAGGCGCCACACTCCCCCTCCCCGCAGCCCTCCTTCGTGCCGGTCAGCCCGAGTTCCTCGCGGAGGACATCGAGGAGGCGCCGCATCCCGGGGACCTCAACCTCGGCCGGCGCGCCGTTGACGAGGAACCGGATCGAGCTCATGCCGAACCCGCCTCGTCTGAGCGGGCCGCGCCGAGCGCGGCGAGGATCCGCTCCGGTGTCGCGGGCAGCTCCGTGATCCAGATGCCGACCGCGTCGTGGATCGCAGCGACAACGGCCGGCGCACCAACATCCATCGGCAGCTCCCCGACGCCCTTCGCGCCGTGCGGGACGCCGCTGAACGGCGCCTCGACCAGGATCGTCGTCATCGCCGGGGCGTCGAGGGCCGTTGGTATGAGGTACGTCGCCAGCCGGTCGTTGAGATAGCGCCCGTCGTCCATCTTGATCTCCTCGATCGTCGCGTAGCCGATCGCCTGGAGCGTCCCGCCCTCAACCTGGCCCTCGCACAGGATCGGGTGGAGCACGCGGCCGACGTCGTCGACCGCCACGACCTCGCGAACCGCGACCTCGCCCGTGTCGAGATCCACATCCAGCCGGACCACGCAGGCAGCCCAGCCGAAGGCCGGGTACGCATCGCCCCGATAGGTCGCGTCGTCGAACTCGATGCCCGGATACGGCTCGAAGCGCTGGTCGATCCGCGTCGGGCCGTTGCGGGCCGCATCCTCGCGGTAGACCTCGGCGAACGAGCGGCCCTCGTTGCGGGCCTCGACTTCGGCGCGCAGCCGGCGCGCCGCGTCAATGCACAAGCCGCCGACCACCATCGCGGTCCGGCTCGCGACGGTCGGGCCGCTGTCCGGGACCAGCGCCGTGTCCACGGGGGCCATGTCGACCGCATCGGCGGCCAACCCGAGCTCGCCCGAGACCATGAGCGGGAAGATCGTGTTCGTTCCCTGGCCCATCTCGGTCGATCCGATGAGCACGCGAATCCGGCCGTCCCCGGTGAGCTCCACCGAAGCCACGGATCCGATGTGGTTCTCTCCAGACCCGGTGAATCCGGCGCCGTGCCAGCCGAGCGCAAGCCCGATCCCCGACGCGGTTTGGGCGGCTTCCGAGCGCAACTGGCCCGCGGGCACGGTGCCGGAACCGCGTCGCTCTCGGGCAGCCCCGGCCGTCGCCGACCGGACCCGCTCGAACTCGCTCGTTTCCACGGCCAGCCGCAGCACATCCTGGGCGGCGACACTCTCGCGGAGCACCTGCCCGGTCGGGGTCACGTCGCCGAGCTGGTACGCATTCCGTCGACGGATCTCTGCGGGGCTCAGCCCAAGGCGCTCGGCGAGCCGGTTGAGGTGCGTCTCGATCGCGAACTCGACCTGGGGCGCTCCGAACCCGCGGAATGCGCCATTGGGGGGCGTATTGGTGCGTGTGGCGCGGGCGCGGATCCGCACGTTCGGGCAGCGGTACGGGCCGCCGGAATGCAGTGCGCCGCGCGACAGCACCACGGGCGTCAGGGTGCAGTAGGCGCCACCGTCCATGACGACTTCGATGTCCTGGGCGACCAGCGTCCCATCTGCCTTGATCCCGGTTCGGTGCCGGATGATCGCTGGATGGCGTTTCGTCGTCGCGGCGAGGTCCTCGTGGCGGTCGTAGATCATCCGGACCGGGTGGCCGCACTTCAGGGCCAGGAGCGCGGCGTGGAGGGCAATGATCGAGGGGTACTCCTCCTTGCCCCCGAACCCGCCCCCAGTTTCGGCCTGGACCACCCGCGCCTGATCCGAGCTGAGCGCGAGCGCCGTCTTCATGGCCTTGTGCACGTAGTACGGGCACTGCAGGGACCCGTGGACCGCCATGCCACCGTCCTCGAACGGCACGGCGATCATCGCGTTGTTCTCGATGTACAGCTGCTCCTGGTGGCCGACGCGATACTCCCCTTCGAGGATGACGTCCGCCGCGGCGAAGCCGGCATCGAGGTCGCCGGTGCCGATTTCGTAATGCGCAAAGACGTGGTCCGACTGCTCGGGGTCGAAGACCGGTGGGAGCCGCTCGGTGACGAGCCGGATGTGGCGCCGCAGGCGTCGAATCGTCGCCTGATCCGGGGCCGCGAGGAGCGCGACCGGCTCGGCGTGGTGACGGATCTCCCCGCCGAGCGGGACCAGGACCGGCTGGTCTTCCTTGATCGAGCTGACGATGTTCTCGCCGGGGATGTCCGCCGCGGTCACGACAACGACTCCCGACCAGTCGACGTCTGGATCCAGCTCGATCCCGACGAGCCGTGCGCGCGGTTCTGTTGACCGAATCGTCACGCCGTACCAGGCGCCGGGGAAGACGAGATCGTCCGTGTATCTTGCGGCGCCCGTGAGCTTGGCCGGACCCTCACGCCGGAGCGGATAGCCGGCGGCACGCCCGGGGACGGTGGTCCCCGGCGGGAGCACGAGAGCATCCGGTGCGGACCGATCAGGCGCCACGGCCGGGCGCGGCATCGTACGGGTCGTCATCGAACGACGGGGTCCTCCGGAGTTGGGCTCTTCCCCCTGAAGCGAGAGCGTATCACCGGGTGCGCGCGGTCCGAGCGGCCCGGATCAGTCTCGTCCACGGCGGAGCGCACGACCCGGCGTGGCGCCGGTATGGACGCCGCCGTCGACGACCGGAATGCCCGCCACGAGCACATGCTCGATGCCCTCCGGGAACTGGCGCGGCTCGTCATAGGTCGAGAGAGCCCGGACCCGGGCCGGGTCGAAGACGACGATGTCGGCCACGTATCCGTCCACGAGCCGGCCCCGATCCCTGAGCCCGAGCCGGGCCGCCGGCATCGAGGTCATCTTCGCGATCGCCTCCTCGAGGCCCAGGATGCCCTCGTCACGCACGAACTGGCCGAGGATCCTCGGGAATGAGCCGTACGTGCGCGGGCTTGGCTTCGCCCCGACGAACGTGGAATCGGTTCCCACCATCGCCACGGGGTGTCGGTAGAACCGGCGAATGCCGTCCGTGTTTGGCCCCGGCGTGACCTGGTTGAGCCGGAGGCCCTCGGCCAGGAGCAGATCGCACAGCAGCTCCACCAGATCCTCGCCCGTCTCCCGCCCGATCTCGCCGAGCGTCCGGCCCTCCCAGCGGGCATGCTCCGGCCGGGCGAAGTAGCCGAGGCGGATGTCGGCGATCCCGCCGGCGCCCGCGTAGAGCACGCCGCGCTCCTTGAGCTCATTGCGGATCCGGGCCCGGATCGCCGGGTCGGCGAGTCGCTCCTTCGTCGGACCCGGGCCGCCGGCCTGGACCCAGGTCGGGATCGTGATGAGCAGACGGGTCGATGCCCACTCGTAGGGGTAGGCATCGAAGGTGACGTCGAGCCCCTCGGCCCGGGCATCGTCCACCAGGGCGAGCATCTGATCCGGCGTTCCGGGGAAGGTGGCTCGGTGATAGAAGTGCGTGATGTGGGCAGGCGCCTCGCCCCGACGCCCGATCTCGATCGCCTCACGGAACGGGTCCAGGAACCGATCACCGAGCGGGTAGCGAACATGGGTGTGGTAGATCCCGGCGAGGCGGCCCGCCTCGTTCGCGAGCGCCGTGAGTTCGGCGGTGGACGCGTACGACCCCGGTGGGTAGTCCAGGCCGGACGAGACGCCGTACGCGCCCGCCTCCATCCCCTCGCGGAGGAGTGCGCGCATATGGTGGATCGCCTGCCCGTCCGCGAGGCTCTCCTCCCAGCCCAGCGCCGCGATCCGGAGTGGCGCGTTGCCGACGAGGAAGGCGATGTTCACGCTCACCCGGCCGTCGAACCGCTCCAGGTAGCTCGCCACCGTGCTCCAGTCGGCGATGCCGCCCGGCGGATGGCCGTCGAGCCCGGCGTTCAGTTCGACGAAGTCGGCGAGGTCGTCCGGATCTGGGAACGGCGCGTAGGCATTGCCGTCCACCCCGATTACCTCGGTCGTGACACCTTGCCGGACCTTCGGTTCGTGGCGCGGGTCGGCGAGGATCGTGAGGCCGGAGTGGCTGTGGAGATCGATGAACCCCGGAGCCACGACACGGCTGCCGGCGTCGATGGTCCGGGCCGACGATGCTGCGGCAGCGGCGACCGAGTCCGGATCGCGCAGGACCGCGAGGCGCCCGTCACGAACGCCGACAGCTCCGGGAAATCCCGGCGTACCGGTCCCATCGATGATCGTCCCGCCCGCGATCAAGAGATCGAACCCTTCCATGGCCGCCATCTTCGCAGGTCGTCGACGTCCTGCAGCCGCGTGCTAGCATCGCCGACCGTGACCGAGTCGTCGCCATCCGCGCCGCACCCGGCGCTCCCGGAGCGACCCCCGTTTGCGGTGCGCGCCCGGATCCTGACACCCACGCGTGACGGCGGCACGACCTTCCACGCCGACGGGATCGTGGACGTTGACGCCACCGGGCACATCGCCTGGGTCGGGCCGACCGGGGATCACGAGCGGGCCGCCCTGGACCGGGCCGCTGCGGTGTCTCCGTCGGGCGGCAGCCCGAGCCCTGTGGTGGACCTGCGGCCGCTCGTCCTCCTGCCCGGCATGGTGGACCTCCACGCCCACCTCCCGCAGCTGCCGAATGCGGGCCTCGGCGCGGGCCTGGACCTCCTGTCGTGGCTCCGGAGCTACATCTTCCCGCTGGAGCGCCGGTTCGCCGACGCCGGCGATGCGGCCGCCCTTGCCCCGGCGGCCTTCCGTGCGTTTGCCGCGGCGGGCACCACGACGGTGCTCGCCTATGGCGCGGTCTACGCGGCCTCGCTGGACGGATCCTTCCGGGCCGCGGAGGCGCATGGGATCCGGGCGATCCTCGGCAAGGTGATGATGGACCGGTTCACCTACGACGAGCGGATCGATCCGCCGACGATTCTGGAACAGTCCGTCCGCGAGACGGAGGAGCTGTGCGCCCGCTGGCACGGCGCCGCGGATGGCCGGCTCGGCTATGCGGTCACCCCGCGGTTCGCCGTGTCCTGCAGCGCCGAGATGCTCCAGGCGTCGGCGGAGCTCGCGGCGCGCACGGGAGCGTGGTGGCAGACACACGTGTCCGAGGATCCCGGCGAGGTCGCCGAGGTCGCCCGGCTCTTTCCCGAAGCGCTTGACTACGTCGACGTGTACGACCGCGCCGGCGGCCTCGGCCGACGAACGGTCCTGGCCCATGCCGTCCACCTGACCGACCGCGAGCTGGCGCGGCTCGTGGAGACGGACACCCGGGTCGCGCACTGCCCGGCATCGAACCTCTTCCTCGCATCGGGCATCATGCCGCTGGCCCGGTTCCTTGAGGCCGGACTCGGGATTGGCCTGGGCTCGGACGTGGCCGGGGGTCCCGATCCCTCGATGTTCTCGGTCATGCGCGTCGGCGCCTATGCGCAGAATGCCCGGCGAGCGCTCCTGGGGGAGGCTGCGACGCCGCTTGCGCCGCTGGAATGGCTCCGGATGGGTTCATTGGCGGGGGCGAAGGCCCTCGGCCTGGACGATCGGATCGGGTCCCTGGAAGCAGGCAAGGAAGCCGACCTCATCGCTGTCGATGCCGGGCTCACGGCGCCGCTGCGGCATGCGGACCTCGGCGCATCCCCACACGAGCAGATCGACGACAACCCCGCGGACATTGCGAGCCGGCTCATCTTCCGGCCGCACCCGGACATGGTCCGCGGCGCATGGGTACGCGGCCAGAGGCTCGAGATCCAGGGGCCGGGACCCGGGGACTGACAGCCACGTAGACGAAGCTGTCTTGCACGATCTGCGCAGCACCACCGCGCAGATCCGCGCGTTTCGGGGCCGCTCCCCACCCGCTCAGGCGCTCAGCCGGCTCAGGCGCTCAGCCGGCGAGCTTCTGTCAAACGCGCGTTTTCGATGAATGAGCACGACCCAACGTCCCATCGAGCAGGAACCCGCACGTAGGGCGCATGGCTCGTGCTCGTTCGTTCGGATCGTGCTCCTGGGAGTTGCGCGGCGGCTTTCGCGGCTTTCGCGGCGGCCCATCCGAGACCGATCGGGCCCGTTATCGCCTGCCGAGCGGGGAAACTCAACCCCCGGCCCTCAGTCGCCCCACGCGCGCCAAGGCGCGCCACGCCCGATGTTCGGGCGAACCTACTTGCGCTTGGTCCGGAACTGGTTCAGGTGGACCGTCCAGTCCGACCCGCCCGTCGTGCCGGCCGCGCAGCTCCCATGCCAGCCACAGACACAGGTGATCACCTGATCCTTGTGAACGTACACCTCGATGACGTGCCGGAGCGGCTCGGGCTCGCCGTTGCGAAGCGAGGGGCGGGTCAGGGAGAGCGGGCGACCGTTCACTGCAGCTCCTGGGCACGGAGGTGGCCGCGCGGTGGCGGGCCTTGCATTCTACCCCGAATCGACCCGGGCCGCCCACGCGGGCTGCCAACCGGGCACCTGGAGCGGACCGGCCGGAGTGTCCGCTGGCTACAGGACGCGGCCGGGGTTCAGGATCCCCACGGGGTCCAGGGCACGCTTGATGGCGCGCATGACGGCAACCGCCGACTCCCCCTGCTGGATCGGCAGCCACTCGCGACGCGTGGCCCCGATTCCGTGTTCGGCGGTCACAGTTCCGCCGAGATCCAGGGCGGCGCGGAGAATCTCGTCACGCACGAGACGCGTCAACGCGGCGGCGTCCGGATCGTCGCGCTCGAAGATGAGGTTCGGGTGGAGGTTTCCGTCGCCCGCATGCCCGAAGGTGGCGCACCGAACGCCGTGCGCGGCCGCGATTCGCTCGATTGCGCGGAGCAGCTCGGGCACGCGCGACCGCGGCACGCCGACGTCCTCCATGCGGACCGTACCCTGCCGCTCGAGCGCCCGGAGCGCGAGCCGACGCGCCTCGCGCAGCCAGTCGGCTTCCTGCGCATCCGCCGCGCGGACAATCGATCTTGCCCCGGACGCGACACACGCGGCCTCGGCCTGGTCCAGCTCCTCGCCCGCGCCGGCGCCCGGGGCGTCGGACTCCACCATGAGCATCGCCGCCGCCGTGACGTCCAGCCCCAGGTGATGCCAGTCCTCCACGGCGAGGATGGTCTCGCGGTCCATCAGCTCGAGCGTGACCGGAACGAGCCCGGCCGAGGTCATCCCGGCGACCGCCTCGCCGGCCGCCTCGAGCGTGTCGAAGAACGCCAGGAGCGTGGAGCGAGGCCCGGGAGCGTGGCGCAGCCGGAGCGTCGCCTCGGTGATGATCCCGAGCGTGCCCTGACTTCCCACGAACAGGTGCGTGAGGCTGTAGCCCGCGACATCCTTGACGTTCCGCCCGCCGGTCCGGATGACCGTCCCGTCGGCGAGAACGACCTCAAGGCCGAGCACGGCGTCACGGGTCTGGCCGTACTTCAGGCAGCACAGGCCTCCGGCGTTCGTCCCGAGGTTGCCGCCGATCGAGCACGTCTCGTAGCTCGCAGGGTCCGGCGCGTAGAACAGGCCGACGTCGGCCACGGCGGCCTTGAGGGTGGCGTTGATCACCCCGGGCTGCGTGATGACGCACAGGTTCGCCCGATCGATCTCGAGGATGCGGTCCATGCGAGTCAGCGCAATCGTGAGCGCACCCTCGATCCCGGCAGCTCCGCCGGATAGCCCGGTGCCGGCACCGCGCGGCACGACCGGAACGCGGTGTCGCGTCGCGAGACGAAGGAGGCCGGCGACCTCATCGGTCGAGGTTGGGAGGGCGACGGCGCCGGGGAGGCCGGCATCGAGGTAGGCCGTCTCATCAAGACGGTACGACTCGCGATCAGCCGGATCGATCAGGAGCCGGACGCCGGGCAGGGTCGCCCGCGCCTCGTCGAGGAGCGTCTCGAGATCCGGTGGGTCGGTTCGCTCGATCACCCCGCGATGGTAGCCGGGCGTCCGGCACGGGTCACGGGACGCCGGCGCGCCACGTCCTAGGATCAACCCTGATGACTGCCCACGGCCGCGTCACGATCCTGGCCGCCCTTGCACTCCTTGCCGGGGCGTGCAGTCCGTCCAGCCCGTACCACCCGACCGGGACACCGGCGGGCTCGTCAGTCTCGTTGCCGACCCGGGCAGCGTCGCCGACGGTGCAACCATCGCCCGCGGTGCCGCCGTCCCCGACCCCCGATCAGACCCCCGGCTCCGCGATCGTGCCGGGTGAGGTCGACCGGTCCAGCCTGGCCGTCAGCGCCACGTATGACGTCGCTCTGGACGTCACGGTCGGGACCGGGGCACTCGTGGTGGCGGTCGTCATCGACGTCCGCAACGACTCGGGCGAGGCGATCGATCGGCTCGAGTTGAACACGATCGCCGCGCGCCTCGGTGGGATCAGCATTACCGATGCGAGCGTCGACGATCGACCGGTCGCCGTGACCGTTGACGACCAGACGCTCCACGTGCCGCTCGGTGGCCTGCTGCCCGCCGGCGGGACCGCAACCGCACGCCTCTCGTACGGGGCGACGCTCCGGGGCGACCTCGATGGGTCCGACTGGCTCTTCTCCAGCGCGGGCGGAACGCTCGCGCTCTACCGCTGGATTCCGTGGGTGAGCCGGGCGATCCCCTTCGATCGCCCGAACCACGGCGACCCGTTCGTGACGCCGACCAGTCCGCGCGTCCGGGTTCGGATCACGACCGACGTGCCGATGGTGCTCGCGTCGCCCGGATCGGACCCGCTGGCCGACGGCCTGACCTGGTCATTCGAGGCCCATGACGTGCGCGACGTGGCGATCGTCCTCGCCCCCGACTTCCGGCTCGCGACCGGCGACGCCCGCGGCATTCCGATCCGCGTCTATACCCGCCCCGGCGGGCTTGATGGGACCGAGCTCGCCACCCAGGCCGCGCGCGCCTTGACCCGGATCGCGGACCGCCTCGGGGTGTCGTATCCGTGGCCGGCCTTCACCGTCGTCGAAACCGCGGGCGGCTACGGGATGGAGTCGCCCGGCCTCATCTGGATCCCGGACGGGACCGCGTCGGCGAATGTCTCGTACGTCGTCCATCACGAGACCGCGCACCAGTGGTTCTACGGGCTGGTCGGCAACGACCAGCAGGCCGAGCCGTTCGCGGACGAGGCCGCGGCGGACCTCACGGCCCGGACCGTTCTCGGGTCGCGGCGAGGGAGCCGATGCGACACGGCTCCCCTTGACCGAACCATCGAGGACTACTCCCGCGCCTGCTACTTCGAGGTCGTCTACATCCAGGGTGGAAACGTCCTCGACGAGATCCGGAACCGTATCGGAACCGACCCGTTCTGGGCAGCGATCCGGGGCTACCTGGAGGCGAACCGGTTCGGGCTGGCCGGCACGCGCCAGCTCCTGGAAGCGCTCCGTACCGCCAGTCCCGTCGATCTCCTGCCGATCCTCCAGGCGCGGTTTCCATCGCTGTTCTGAACGCTATGGGGCAATGCCGCCCCAGCACGTCGGCCGCGCCCGATGCACCGTCTCCGAGGCGCCGCCCAACGGCTCGGACGCCGCGCCGGCGCCCTCCTGGTCAGTCAGCGGTCCCCTGGCCGCCGCCCGACGACCCACCACGCGACGGGGAATGCGGCCGCGACCAGGGCGATCTTCAGCACCTCGACCCCGAGGAACGGCGTCAGCCCGTTGGCGACGGCCCAGTCCATCGGCTGCGAGGTCGTGAATGCCAGCCACGGGACACCGATGCTGAAGATCGCGATGTCGCCGAGGAGCATCGCGCCGACCGATCCGAGCAGGTTGCGATCCCACCCGAGCTCGGCCAGCCGGCCGACGATCGCGGCCGCGAGCACGAAGCCGACCAGGTATCCGCCGGTCGCGCCCGAGACGATCTCCCAGCCGTGCCTCGCATCGGCGAAGACGGGCAGCCCGCCGATCCCGAGGAGGAGATAGAGGCCCGTCGAGGCGATCCCCCGGCGGAAGCCCAGGGCCCCACCCGCGAGGAGCACGGCGAACGTCTGGCCCGTGAACGGAACGGGATCGCCCGGCAGGTAGAACCGAACCTGCGCGGCGACCGAGATGAGGAGTGTCCCGGCGAGGATGAGGGCGATGTGCCGGAGGCGAACGCCGATGCCCTCAGCAAGGCGAATCGGCACGAGGAAGTCGGCAATCGTGATGCCTCGCTCGCCGGCCGCGGAGCGATCCAACCGGGGCACGAAGAACGTCATTCACTGCCTCCTGGGGCGCGGAGCCCGGCCGCGCGCCGCGAGTCTAGCAGACGATCCCGGCCGCCCCGAGGCCACGACACCGCCCCGAGGCCACGCCCCGGGCCGCTACTCGAACTTGAGCGCGTGGACGATGGACACGCCGGACGCGAGTCGCGACGGGTAGTACGCGGCCACGACCGAGCCGCCGAGGCCGAGAACCGCGGCGGTGCCGAGCGCGGCCCACGGCAGGCCGATCGCCGGACCGAGCCCGCCGGTCAGTGCGAGGAGGATGGCCCCCACGGCGAGCCCGACCGCCGAGCCGAGCACGATCCCCACGAGCCCGAGCACCGCCGCCTCAACCACCACCATCCGTGATGCCTGTCGGCGACTCATGCCGATCGCTCGCAGGAGGCCGATCTCGCGGACGCGCTCGACGACACCCATGGCGAGCGTGTTCACGATCCCGAGGGCCGCCACGAGGACGGCCACGAGCGCAAGGGCGTCGAACAGCCCGAACACGCGGCCGAGTGCCGCGGTCACGGCGCCCTGGATCCGGCTGAGCGGATTCGCCTCGAGGGCGAGGCTCCTGGCGGTCGCCTCCAGCTCGGCGCGCGCGGTGGACGCAGCGCCCGGCACGAACCGCACCGCGAAGAAATCCGCTCCGGCGACCCCTATCGGACCGGAGGCATCCGGCCAGCCGACCAGGATCGCCTCCCCGCTGCCGCCCGGGATGGAGCGCTCGACGACCCCGGCGACCCGAAGGTCCAGCGTCGTGCCACCGCCCAGGACCAACGTGATCGTGTCGCCGGCGTGCAGGCGCAGCCGCTGGGCCACGGCGGTCGGCAGGATCACGGCGCCGCCCGAATCGAGGGCCCGCAGGGCCGTGGGGCGGTCGCCCTCCAGGAAGGTCAGCCGCCCGTCGGCCAGGAAGTCGGCACCGACGATGGCCGCGGCATCAACACGAATCCCGTGGATCGCCAGGTCGAAGGTCGCGATGGGCGTCACGGATGCGACCCCGGTCACCGCCGCCAGCGCGCCGCTCACGCCCTCGTCCGCAGCCACCGGTCGGATGCTCGTCACGACCTCGTCGCCCGGGACGACGTCGGCGAGCCAGGCCGTCGCCCGTTCGCGCGCCGCCTGCGCGGTCCAGCCGAGGGCAACGATCATCGCGAGGCCCACCACCAGGGACCCGAGGGTCAGGGCCGTCCGGGTCCGATCGCGGGCGAGCGAGCCGCGGGCAAGACGCTCTTCGAGGCGAAAAACGACGGCCAGGGGCGCTCCGAGGATTCGACCGAGCGGCGGCAGGAGGAACGGCGTCGCGAGCGTCGCGACCAGCAGCACGCCATAGACCGCGAGCGCCCGATCCGCACCGACCGTGCCGGCGGCCGGCGGCCAGACGAGGAGGGCCAGCACGCCCACGGCGACGAAGACGAGCGCGAGCCAGCCCAGGCGCCCGCGGCGGACCGCGGGCAGGTCCAGGCGCGCGCGGAGCGCCTCGACGGGTGAGATCCGCGCCGCGCGGATGGCCGGCTCGATCGCGGCCGCCAGGGTGATCCCAAGTCCGACGAGGAAGGCAAGGACCAGGCTGCCAACACTGAGCCCTTCAACATCGACCGCGAAACCGGTGAGCGCGCGGATCGACCCGGCCATGAGCAGGCCGAGCGCGGCGCCCGCGGCCAGCCCGAGGGTCGAGCCGGCGATCCCGAGGACTGCGGCACCGGCCAGCACGAACCGGACGACCTGGCGGCGGGTTGCGCCGGCGGCCCGCAGGAGGCCCACCTCGCGCGCCCGCTCGCTGACGGTCATCGACAGCGTGTTGATGATCAGGAATGACCCGACGAACAGGACGATCGCGGCGAGCATGGCGATCGTGGCCTGGAAGTCGGTGGTCGAGGCTCGCAGGCCCGCGGCGAGATCTGACGGCGAGGCCAGGACATACGGCTCGGTCGTCAAGCTGTCGGCGAGCCGATCCGTGACGATCGCAGCCGAAGTCCCGCGGCCCAGGCCGATGTCGACGCGGCTGACTCCGGCCAGGCCAAAGACGCTGCGCGCCGTCTCGACGGGGACAATCACGGTCCGTCCGGCCGCGCCGGCCACGGGTCCGGGGCCGGCCAGGATGCCGATGACCCGGAGATGGGCGGGCGCACCGACGCCCTGAACGGTGAGCTCGCTGCCGATCGCGTAGCCATCTGCCGCCGCGAGGGTCTCGGTGATGATCGCGGACGCCTCGTCCGGGCGGCTCAGGAGCGCGCCGGCAACGAGATCCATGGGATGGAGCTGGCCATATGGGCCCGGATCGATCCCCAGGATCGTGACCGCACCCCCGGATGGCTTGCCGGCGACCGGGGCGAGGAAGGTCCGGCGCTCCACCGTCGGGGCGACGATCTCGACGCCGGCGGTTCCCCGGATGGCGTCCACCGTCGTGTCGGACAGGCCGCGCTCGAGGAAGGCGGAGACGCGGAGGTCGGCGCGTCCCACGACGTCGCGGACCGTCCGATCGATGGCCGCCTCGAGGCCGGCGCTCAGCGTCAGTGACGCCGACATCACGCCGACGCCGAGGGCCACGCCCAGGATCGTGAGGAAGGTGCGCACGGGCCGCGCTGCGAGCGCACGCCACGCCAGCCGGTTGATGCCCATGTCGGGCTACAGGCCGAGCTGGGCGAGCCGGGCGATGAGGGGCGCGGCGGAGTGGTCCGCGCGCCGACCGAGGGCGATCTCGTCCCGAATCTGGCCGTCCCCGATGACCAGCACGCGATCGGCGTAGGCGGCAGCACGGGCTTCGTGGCTCACGAGGACGATGGTCTGGGCCGCCGTCTCACTTGTATGCCAGAGCGCATCGAGGAGCTCCCCGCCGGTCGTGTAGTCGAGGTTTCCGGTCGGTTCGTCGGCGAAGAGCACGGACGGACGGGTCACGAGGGCACGGGCCACCGCCACCCGCTGTTGCTCGCCCTGTGAGAGCTGGTCCGGCCGGTGCCGCTCCTTGCCGGTCAGCTCCACGAGCGAGATCACGTCGCGAATCCGGTCCCTCACCTCTCCCCGGTTCGCATCCTGTCCGGCGATCGTGAACGGCAGGGCGATGTTCTCGCGCACGTTGAGCAGGGGGATCAGGTTGAACGCCTGGAATACGAACCCGGTTCGTTCGCGGCGCAGACGCGTCGCCTCGTCGTCCGAGAGTCGACTCAGATCCCGGCCCTCGAAGACGACCGAGCCGGTCGTCGGCCGGTCCAGGCCTCCGAGGAGCTGGAGCAGGGTGCTCTTGCCGGAACCCGAGGGCCCCATCAGGGCCACGAACTCACCCGGCTGGACGGCCAGGGATACCCCGCGGAGAGCTTCCACGCGCGTCTCGCCCAGCTCGAATCGCTTGGTGAGGTCGTGCGCCTCGAGGATGGGAGGCATCGAGACTCCGGGTTCGGTGTGCCTGAATGAGTGAGGCAGGTGCAGTGTAGCGGTCGCTGGAATGCGGCCTGGGTTTCAGCCGCCGAAGTACGCGCCTGCGACGTCCCCGACGATGGTGTCCACGAGATCGTTCACGGTCGGGACGTCGAGCACCTGGAGCGTCGACCCCCCGTCTGCGACTGCCGCCGCGGGCGTCGGGCCGGGCGAGACCGCCGAGCCGGGAACACCACCTTCAGGGCCCGCCGGGCGCGAACTGAGCCGGGCGAGGGATTCGGCGGGATCAAGCGGGTCGGGCGGGGCCGACGGCTCCAGCGTGATCTCCGGCGTCGCGACCGGCGCAGGCTCCGGCGTCGCGACCGGCGCGGCGGGCGTGGGCTGCGGAGTCGAGGCCGGTATCGGTGTCGACTTGGGTGTCGGTGCAGGTGTTGGCTTGGGCGTCGGTGCAGGTGTTGGCTTTGGCGTGGGCGCCGCGGTTGGCTTCGGTGTGGGCGCAGGAGTTGACGACGCGCCGCACTTCTCGGCAAACAGGATCGTCCAGACATGCTTCCCGTCCGACCCCTTGTAGGCCCCGATTCCGACAACACCCCAGGTCGCTCCGAGGATGTTCGCCCGATGGCCGGCGGAGCCCATGAACCCGTCCTGGATCGTCTGCGTGGCGATGTCGTCGGGGAAGTTGTTGGTGCCGAGGTTCTCGCCTGCCACGACATAGCAGTAGCCGATCCGCTTGAGCTCGTCGAACACCTTCGTGCCGTTCGGCGGAATCGAATGGCTGAAGTAGTTGCGATCGATCATGTCCTGGGATCGCCAGCGGGCCACGCCGGTCAGCGTGCTATCGACCGTCAGAGCCTTCAGGCCGGCCGCGGCGCGAGCCTGGTTCGTCAGCTGTACCAGGAGGGCCTCGTCGGCCGAGGAGAAGCTGCTCGCGTCCCAGGCGAACACCAGCCCGGGCGTCACCAGCGTGAGCGCGAGGGCGAGGAGCGCGGCAAGATTCTTGAGTCGACGGCGGGGACGCGAGCGGGCCAGGCGACTGTCCGGCGGGGCGGTGATCATCGATTCCGATCCTTCGGCACGGCTTCAGCAGGGGACGGGCGGCCTCCACCGACCGGTCACCGCTGACGCTACGGCTCGGCCGGTGGATGGTCCGAGGGTCCATCGTCCGGGTCGGCTCGCGGCGTGGGTACCAGAGCCGCGCACCGGACCGCACACAGCCGCATCGCACCGCACGCGCAGGCGCCCGGTGGGTTCCGGCGCAGGGAGCTGCCGTGCGTTCGGGTACACTGCGCGGGCCCGCGATCCCGGACCGGCGATCGCGCCGCGCATGGTGGCCTTAGCTCAATCGGCAGAGCACTGGATTGTGGCTCCAGAGGTTACGGGTTCAATCCCCGTAGGCCACCCCACCTCCTCGTCCGGGGCTGGCATGATGGCCCAATGACGGACCTGGACTACGGCGCCTTCGAGGCGCTCACCTTCGACTGCTACGGGACGCTCATCGACTGGGAGACCGGCATCCTCGCCGGGCTCCGCGCCGTCCTCGACCCGCGCGGAGTCGTGGCCTCGGACGAAGCGCTTCTGCAGCGCTTTGCCGCGGCCGAGGCTGCCGTGGAGGCCGGCCCGTACTGGCGTTACCGAGACGTCCTGGCCGAGAGCCTCGTCCAGGTCGGGGCGTCATTCGGGATCGAGCCGAGCGCGCAGGAGCAGGCGGCCTTTGGCGGCTCGGTCGTCGACTGGCCAGCGTTCCCGGACTCGTCGGCGGCCCTCGTCGCGCTCGCCGCCCGGTTCCGCCTGGGGATCCTGACCAACTGCGACGACGACCTGTTCGCGGGCTCGAATCGCCGGCTCGCGGTGACCTTCGACTGGATCGTGACCGCCCAGCAGGCCGGAGGCTACAAGCCTCGGGTTGCCAACTTCGAGATGCTGTTCGACCGGCTCCTGATCCCGCGTGAACGGATTCTGCATGTGGCCCAGAGCCTGTTCCACGATCACGCCCCCGCGAAGGCCCTCGGCCTGACCACCGTCTGGATCGACCGCCGGCACGGACGTCCCGGCGGCGGCGCAACGCCACCGGCGGACGCGACGCCGGATGCCGTCTTCTTCGACATGGCGAGCTTCGCCACGGCAGCGACGGGCTGACGATTCGGGCTGGCGGCATCGCCCGGTCGGTGTACGATCCGGTCAGCCCGGAACGTCACGTACGGGACCCGTCCACGTCCGCGCCGACGCGCGGCGAGATGCAGGGGTCCGCGATGCCGCACCGGTCGGAGGGTTGGCATGGCCACGGTCACGTTCGACAACGTCAGCAAGCGCTACGGTGACATCTTCGCCGTCCGCGACGTCTCCCTCGAGATCCTGGACGGAGAGTTCATGGTCCTCGTCGGCCCTTCCGGGTGCGGCAAGACCACCTGCCTGCGGATGATCGCCGGGCTGGAGGAGATCACCGAGGGCACCGTCCTCATCGGCGATCGCGTCGTCAACGACGTGGCCGCGAAGGATCGCGACATCGCGATGGTCTTCCAGAGCTACGCCCTGTACCCGCACATGAGCGTCCGGGACAACATGGCGTTTGGGCTCAAGCTCCGGAAGATCCCCAAGGCGGACATCGACCGGCGGGTGGATGAGGCGGCCCGGATCCTGGGCCTCGAGATGCTCCTGGCCCGGAAGCCGAAGGAGTTGTCGGGTGGGCAGCGCCAGCGCGTGGCGCTGGGCCGGGCCATCGTCCGCGAGCCGGCGGTCTTCCTGATGGACGAGCCGCTTTCCAACCTGGACGCGAAATTGCGGGTCCAGACGCGCGCCGAGATCGCCCGACTTCACCAGCGCCTCAAGACGACGGTCGTTTACGTCACCCACGACCAGATCGAGGCGATGACGATGGGCAGCCGGATCGCGGTCATGAACGCCGGCGACCTCCAGCAGGTGGGGACGCCCCAGGAGCTGTACGACCGTCCGACCAACCGCTTCGTGGCCGGCTTCATCGGCAGCCCTTCGATGAACTTCGCCTCCCTGGAGCTGTCAGACGGGCGGATCAAGGGCAGCGGGTTCGACTTCGCCCTCCCGGGCCGGTTCAAGCGGGCCGTGGAAGGATCGAGCTCGCGCTCGTTCGTCGCCGGCTTCCGGCCGGAGCACCTGGACCTCGGGGTCGCGGGCGAGCGAGTGACGATCCGGGCCACTGCCGACGTCGTCGAGTACCTCGGCCACGAGGAGCTCCTCCACGTGACCGTTCCCGGCCATGAAGGCGACATCATCGCGGTGGTCTCGGCTGAGCACAAGGTGCGCCCGGGCGACACCCTGGAACTCCAGCTGCCCGCCGAGCGCCTGCACCTGTTCGAGGCCGAGTCGGGCCTCGCGCTCCGGGCAGAGACAAGCACGAGCGCCTGACCCTCGTGGCCCGGGCGCACGTCGCCGGCGGCGGCGACCATCCCGCCGACGACCGACTCCGCGAGACGGTCGTCAGATCTCGGACCGTGCACCGGGGGCACTATCTCGAGGTTCGAGTCGAAGACATCGTCACGCCCGACGGTCGTCGATCCACGCGGGACATCGTGGGTCATCCGGGCGCCGTGGCGATCGTTGCACTCGACCCGGGCGACCGCGTCCTCATGGTCCGCCAGTTCCGGCTGGCGGCCGGCCGGACGCTCCTGGAGATCCCGGCCGGAACGCTCGATCTGGCGACCGACGGGGGCGTCGAGGACCCCGATCTCGCCGCGCGGCGGGAACTGGAGGAGGAGACCGGCCATCGGGCCGGGTCATGGGAGCACCTCGGCGCGTTCTGGACGGCACCCGGCTTTGCGACCGAGCTGATGCACCTGTACCTGGCACGGGACCTCGTGCCCGCGCATGAGGACCGCCTGGGTCCCGACGAGGACGAGCGGCTCGAACTGGAGCGCGTCCCGTGGCAGGACGCCGTCGGGATGGCCGAGCGGGGCGAGATCGCCGACGCAAAGTCACTCGTCGGGCTGTTCCGGCTCGCACGGCTCATGGATGCCTCGCCTCCTCGTGCGGTCGGTGGCGGGGGTGTCGGCGCGCCCTCGACGACGGCGCGATAGTCCGCGCGGGTCCCGGCACCAACAGGCTATCCTCGCCGCGATGGCCAGCGTTCGCGGCTTCCGGCGGGGCGACGAGTCCGCGATTCGGGCGATCATGGAGGCCGCGTTCGACGTCGACCGCATGCCGGGCTGGACCCGGGCCAACATCGCGAGCGAGATCAACCGTCTCCCGGCCGATCCCATCGGCGTGCTCGTCGCCGAGGACGCCGGGGACGTCGTCGGCTACTGGGGTTCGCGATTCGACGATCTCCGCGTGCATCCGGCCCATCGCCGTCGAGGACATGGGCGCCGGCTTCTCGAGGCTGCCCTGGCCCATGCCGCCGATGTCGGTGAAGCGGAACTCGTGCTCCATGTCCCGTCGCACCTCGCGGGTTCGATCGCCTTCGCGCGCGCCGCGGGACTGGCCTACGGCTCCAGCCTCTGGCTGTTCCGCCTGCGCCCCGAGCGGCTCGTGCCGCCGCCGGAGGTACCACCGGATCTCGTCCTCCGGCCGTGGACCGACGAGATCGACGTCGAGGCCTTCGTGTCGTTCGCGAACGCGGCCTGGGAAGGCCATCCAACCCCGCTGGGCCTGACGCCCGAGCTCGCCCGGCTCGTCGCCGAGCTGCCTGGATTCGATCCCGACGGCCTCTGCCTGGTCTCGAGGACCGACGATCCCGAACGACCGATCGCCTTCGCGAAGGTGGAGGTCCGCCCGGACGAGGGTGACGGGCCGATCGGCTGGATCGGGCAGATCGGGGTCCTGCCGGAACACCGGGGCCGCGGGCTGGGCCGCATGCTCCTCCGATGGGCGGTTGCGTTCGTGCGGGAGCGGGGCGCCGGCGTCGTGGAGCTGGCCGTCGAGGCCGAGAACGACCGGGCGTTCGGCCTGTACCGGCGAGCCGGGTTCGAGCCTGCGGCAGAATGGCCGCACTGGGCCAGAACGATCATCGCGCCGGCCACACCCGCCGGGACCGCCGCCCGGCCGGCCTGACCGCTGCTCGGACCCCTCTTCCCGCTCAGGCGCGCCAGTCGGCCAGGTTGATCTGGCGCAGTCGAGGACTGGCCGTACGACCGGGGATCCGACCGCGCTTCGCGATTGGTCGGCCGTCGATCTCCTTGAGGTCGCCGGTGAAATCGATCGGCGTGGCACCGCTGATGTACGACCCGACGGCAAAGGAATCGACCTGTGCGGCGGCCTCCTTGAAGTACCGGATCCGATCCGGGGTCAGCCCGCCCGAGACCACGATCTTCACGTGCTCGTGCCCGGCCTGGTCCAGGCGGGCGCGCACTTCCTTGACGAGGTCGGCGGTGACGCGGCCGCGCTCCGAGGGTGTATCGAGCCGGATGCCGTAGAGCCGGTCACCCAGGGCATCGGCAACCCTGAGCGCTTCCTCGGCCTCATCGTTGAAGGTGTCGACGAGGACGATCCGCGGAACCTCCGGCTCCATCTCCCGGTCGAAGGCGAGGGCCGCATCCACGGTGTCGCCGATGATGAGGACCAGCGAGTGGGGCATCGTGCCCGTGGGCGCGAGACCGGCCAGGCGGGCCCCGGCCGGCGTGGACGCACCGACGCACCCGCCGACGATCGCGGCGTAATCGAGGACATCCACGATGTCCGGGTGCACGTGACGGGCCCCGAACGAGATCACCGGCTCCGGGGCGGCGGCCTGGACGACCTGGCGGGCGGCGGTCGCCCAACCGGTCGACTGGGACAGCATGCCGAGGATCGCGGTCTCATAGAGGCCGAATGCGCGGTAGCGGCCGGTGATCCGAAGGACGACCTCCTTCGGGGCGATCTGGTCGCCGTCATCGAGCGCTTCCACGACCGTCTCGTCGGGATCGACCTCTGCAAGCACGGTGCCCAGGAGATTCTTGGCTTCATCGATCCCGCACAGGACGGCGTCCTGCCGGCCGAACACCTCCATGACAACGATGGGATCGAGGCCCTCGCGCTCGAGGATCCGCTCCGCGCGCGCGAAGTAGACGTCGGCCGAGTCGCCGGACAGGACCTCCCACGATGGGTGCGTTCGATGGCTGGGCATCAGGCGGCGGCGCTCCACCGCGCGTCAGACCGCTGGTGTGGGACCCCCACTGCCGGGCGAACCTCCGTGGTGTCCGTTGGGGTTCGTCAGCCGGGGCGCCGACGTCCGTCGCGGATCGGCGGCGAGTGTACCGTACGGCTCACGCACCCTCCGTCGCTGGCGGGTGCAGGACCGCTCAGCGGGGCACGCCGGGTCGTTTCCGCCAGCGTCGACCGATCAGGAGCCAGGCCAGCAGCAGGACGGCGACCCCCAGTGTCGTGCCGCTCATGACACGTCCGCGGGCGACCTCGGGTGCCGAAGCCCACGTGTCCGTCGCTGCGGCGGCGAACCGGAGCGTGGCGTCCAGATCGCCCGACGCGAACGCCGTCCGGGCAGCCGCGAGGTCCGCATCCGCGTTCGTGCCCAGGAGCCCGAGCCGCAGGATGAGGTCGGGCGCCACCGGCCGAGCCGCAGTGGTCTCGCGGATGACGCCGATGACCGCGAGCTCCGTCACCGCCTCTGCGGCCGCCGACGGCAACCCGGCGGCGCCCTCGAACGCGAGGCGCAGCGATCCGGGCGGCGTGAGGCCGGCCGCCGCGGCCGCCCGCGCGACATCGTCTCGCTGCCGCAGGACGTCGGCGGCCGCCTCGAGCTCGGCGGTCGCGATGTCGAATCGCCAGGCCCGCAGCGCGTCGCGGATGGACCGCGGCAGGGTCCAGGCGCCCGCATCGGTCGCCGTCTGGTCGTGGAGGGCACGCGCCGCGCTCCGGGCATCGAGGAGCGCCGCGTCCCCGGGCCGCATGACCCAGGTCCGCCACAGATCCTCGAACGATCGCCCGGTCCGGGCCTCCAGCAGGTCCAGGAAGGATCGCCAGTCGGGTGGTGCGGCGCCGCTCTCGGGAACGGTCGTGTCCGATGTCGACGGCCACCCACCGACCTGGTAGGCGCCCGTGCCACCCGCCGCCGCGCGCCAGATGTCGCGCATGGCGTCGTCGCCGGCCCGCTCCGCGATCGCCCGGGCGAGCTGGAGAGCGGCTGCATATCCGTAGTCGTCCGTGTCCGTGCCGGCAACCCAGGCGTTGAGCGGCACCGCCCGCGTGAGGGCGTCCTCGGACATCATCGGAGACGTCACGTCGACCTCGATGGCCGCGCCGGCCCGCTCCGCGTAAAGCGCGGCGAAGCCCTCCGCGATCCAGCGATCAGACACCAACGTGGCATTGAACCAGCCGTGGGCGGCCCCGTGGAGGATCGTCGTCGGATCGGCGGTGTACGGAATGTCCAGCCGCCCGGCCACGGGATCGAAGACACCCGCCAGGCCCACCCCCGTACCCTCGCCGGCGCCCTCGATCGATCGAGCGATGGTCTCCCGAACCTCCAGCTGGTTCGTCGGCCATCCGGTACCGATGGCGTCACCGAGGGCGGGCAGGCCGCGCAGGAGCAGGTCTGTCACGCGGATCCGCCAGTCTGGATCGTCAGGCCAGAAGCGGACCAGCACCAGGACCGTCTGCCCGTCAACGGTCGTCGACCGGTTCTCGGGGAGGAGGACGCCGGGTCTGTCGGCGAGGATGTCCGCCACGAACGTCCCGGGGGTCGGGAGCACGTCGCTCTCGAACACCAGGTGGCCGTCCGGCTCGGTCGATGGACCGAGGAGCGGCCCCCGACCGATGGTGGCGGCGTAGCCAGCCGGGAGCCGGACGCGGACCGTGGAGCCGGCGATGCCATCCGTTCCGAAAGCCCAGGCCTGGAAGGCCACCAGGGACGGTGAGATCCGAAGCGGCCGCTCCGGCGCTCCGCCGGGGTCCTCAATGTCGAACGTCAGCGTCATCGCGAGCGCCTTGCCGGCGCCCAGCCTGGATCCGAATTGCAGCAGGAGAACCGTGCCCGTCGCGCCCTTCGAGCTCACCGTCGCCGAGGGCTTGCCCGAGGGTGCCTTCAGCACGAAATTCGAGGTGCCGGGAAGCACGGCGAGGTAGGCCCGTTCCGCGTAGTAGCGGCGGGTCGCCGTGTCGCGGCGCAGGTTCGTGGCCTTGATTCCCACCGTCACCGCGACACGGTTCTCATCCGGCAGCACGTCGTAGGTCGTCTCGGTCACGATCGTGAGGGTAGGTGTCGCAGCGAGCGTCGTCGGCGCACCCGGACCAAGGGCTGCCAGCGCCACGGCGATCCCGAGGGCCACGGCCACGCCGACCCGGGCGAGGCGCCTCACGCTTCGAACAGCTCGGGCAGGCGGCCCGCATACCGCTCCAGGAGGAGCTCCGTCCGACCCGCGCGTGCGTCGTAGCCCGTCGGCATGCGCCCGCCGATCCAGATCCAGGGCCGCGTGTCCTCGAACAGCCGATCGGCAATGCCGGCGACCCGCGCCAGCGCCAGCCCCAGCTCGTCCGCATCGAGCCAGCGCGACGGGATTTCCACGGACAGGATGGGCCGGCCGTCGTCCGCGAGGGCGAACTTCGCGAGCGGGAACTCATCGTTCCAGCGGAGGAGGGACCGATAGGCCTTGCGCAGGCCGTCGCCGAGCGGCGGAGCGAGATGCGTCCACACGATGAGCCCGATCGACGGATCCAGGATCAGGGTCACGCGCAGGTCCAGCCGGCGGCGGCCGTCGAGGACGATGTCCCAGGCGCTGATGCCGTCGCGTTCGGTGCGGGGGCCAGCGGCGATGGCGAGGTCGTCCAGCCAGGACACCAGGCGATCCGCCGCTGAGGCGGAGATGGATTCGGGCACCGCGGAAGTCTAGCCCGCCGTTCGCGCTGCTTCCCGGGACGCGCCCCGGCGGCCTGTCGCGCGACCCTGCGGCGCCGCGTCCACGGAACCCCCCGACGGAACCACGCGCTTCACGAAGTCGGCCGCGCGGACGTTCCCGCCGATCCGGACGTTCCGGCCGATCCGGGCGCCACGCGGGATCACGCTCTGTTTCCCGATGACGGTGATGCCCGTGTTCAGGCGAGTCGGCTCGGCCTTGTTGGGTGTGTCGTCCGGGCCTTCCCCGACGATCGCACCCGGGCCGACGGTGACTTCCTTGTCCAGGATGGCCCGGTCGATGACCGCGCGGGACCCGATCACGGAGTCGAACATGACGATCGAGTCGCGGATCACCGCGCCGACGCCGACCCGCACGCCCGGTGAGAGGACGCTGTTGACGACCGTGCCGTCGATGACGCAGCCGTGGCTGATCAGGCTTCGATGCACCTGCGCCGTCGGGCCGAGCTTGGCCGGTGCCCGCTCCTCCGACTTCGTGTGGATGACCCAGTCCTTGTCGTACAGGTCCAGCTCCGGATGGTCCACCAGGAGCGCCATGTTGGCCTCCCAGAAGGACTGGATCGTCCCGACGTCCTGCCAGTAGCCGCTGAAGCGGTAGCCGTAGACCCGCGCGCCACCATCGAGCATGGCCGGGATCACGTGCGCTCCGAAGTCAACCCGCTCCTCGTCAAGCCAGCGCAGGAGCGCCCGGCGAGAGAAGACGTAGACCCCCATTGAGGCGAGATCGCTCTTGGGCTGCTTCGGCTTCTCCTGCCACTCGATAACGCGGTCGGTGTCATCCATCGCAAGGATTCCCATCCGCGTCGCGTCGGCGAGCGGCACGCGGCGCACGGCGACGGTCACGTCGGCGCGTTTGCGTCGGTGGGCGGCGATGAAGGGCTGGTAATCCATCTTGTAGATGTGGTCACCGGCAAGCATGAGGATGGTGTCCGCGTCCGAATGCTCGAGGAGGCTGCGATTGCGGAGGACGGCATCGGCCGTCCCGCGATACCACTCGGCCACGCGGCCTCGGGCGATGTACGGCTGGAGGAGCTTGACCCCGCCCCTTGTCCGGTCCAGGTCCCACGGCCGGCCCAGGCCGATGTGGTCGTTGAGCGACCGCGGGTTGTACTGCGTCAGCACGACGACGTCGTTGATGTCCGAGTTGACGCAGTTGGACAACGTGAAGTCGATGATCCGGTACTTGCCCCCGAACGGGACGGCCGGCTTTGCCCGCACGGACGAGAGGATCGAGAGCCGCTCGCCCTCACCGCCGGCCAGGACCATTGCCATCGTCCGCTTCACTGCGATCCTCCTCGGGGTCCGCGGGCGGGGTCACCGCAGTCGATGCTAGCACCGCTCCGGAGGGCCGGACTGCGTGCTAAAGGAAGAGCCGCGGGTTCACGAAGTTGTCCCGGAACTCCACCGCCCAGTGGAGATGTGGGCCCGTCGTCCGGCCGGTCAGTCCTTCGTAGGCGATGACCTGGCCGGCCACCACGCTGTCGCCGGCCTTGACCGGCGGTCGCCGGGAGCCGTTGTCCACGTGGGCGTACCACGTCAGCAGCTCCGACGAGTGGGCGATCACCACGATCCAGGCCTTCGGGGCCCGATCGTACGGGTTGGCACCGGCGAATACAACGACGCCCGCTCCCGCCGCCCGGATCGGCGTGTACATCGCCGCGGCGATGTCGATCCCGCTGTGAAAGTGCGCGCATTTGCCCTTCCGCGGCTCCCACCTGAATCCGGTGCATCCGAACTCCTGGGTGATGGTCCCGGACATGGGCCAGGCCAGCGTGCCGTTGTAGATGGAGGGGATCGAGCCCTGGCGCGCCCGCTCGGCGACCAGCGCGTCGATCTTCTTCTGGAGCTCGGCCTCGGCCTTCCTGGCGGCCTCGATGTCCGCCGCCAGCTTGGTCTTGTCCTGCCCGAGCTGGTTGTACGTGGCCTGCTGTTGGGCGAGCAGGCGCTGCGTCTCGGCCTCGAGCTTGGCGAGACTGGCCTGGGCATCGCCGAGCGAGGCCAGCTGCGCCTCCAGATTCTGGCGCGAGACGTCGGCCTCGGCACGGAGGGCGTCTGTCTGCTCCCTGGCCGACGTGACGGTCTGGTGGAGCACGATGAGCACCTTCTGGTCGGCCACGATCTGGTCGGCGAGCTCGCGATCCTGCTGGGCGAAATCGAGTTGGTAGGAGACCTCCGCCAGCACGTCGGTGAACGTGTCACCGGACAGGAACGTTTCGAGCAGCGAGGTCCGATCCGTGTCGTAGGCCTGCCGGAGCCGGTCGGCCAGAAGCCCCTTGCGCGCGTCGAGCTCGCTGCGCTTGACGGCTTCTCGAGCCTCGAGATCCGTGAGCTGGAGGTCCAGCTTCGCGACCTGTGTGTCAAGCGCCTGCACTTCCGCCTGGGCACTGGCGACGTCCACGGTCGCCTGGACGACCTGGCCGCGAACCGTGATGAGGTCGACGTTGACCTGGGCGAGCGAGGCCTTCGTGGAGGCGAGCGTGACGCTGAGTGCCTGCTGTCGCTTCGTGAGCCCCGCGACCTCCGCCTTCTGCTTGGCGATCTGTGCCTCGAGCGCCTTCTGCTTGGCGACGGCGTCGGAGAGAGCGTCGGCCGCCACGGGATGGACCGGCGCGGCGACGAACGCGCCGCCCAGCAGGGTCGTCAGGGCGAGGAAGAAGATGACGCCCCGGCCGGGGAGCCGGCGGGATGGGCGGGACCAGCCTCGCTGATCAGGCGTTCGGCGGCGCATAGGGTGGCGTCGTCATCGTGCGAACGATCTCCGTCGCGTGATCGAAATCGCGTTCGGTTCGCTCGCCGGGTGAGAGCGCCGCTCCACGTTGGGCACCACGCAGGAACGACTACCGGCAACGCGGGGATGATACCCCACCCTGTCCCACGTTCGCCCCTGACCCGATGGTCCCGTGTGGCGAGCACTGCCGGCCAAGGCACCTGGTCCAGATATCGACCATCCGACGAAGCGGCGGGGCCTGGCGGGATCAATCCGGCGCCTCCGTCGCTGATCGGTCGATCGATGCACCACTCGACGAAGGAGGATGGCTGAACTGGTGTCTCGTTCGTCGCTTGGTCGATCTGTCGACCAGTCACGGCGCACGGCGTTCTCGACGCAGCCTCAGAGTCCGCGCGAGACCGTCACCGCCCAGATGGCGCCGATGATCAGGAAGGGTCCGTACGGGACATAGCTCTTCAGGGTGATCCGCCGGAGGGCCAGGAGAACCACGATGCCGATGGCGGCCGCGATGGCGCCGACGAGCACGGTGGCGCCCAGGCGAACCGCTCCGACCAGGAGCCCCATTCCCAGCAGGAGCTTCAGGTCACCGATCCCGATGGCTCCGGCGCCGAACGGGACGGACAGGAGGTACAGGGCGGCCGGTATGCCGATCGCCGCTACGGCGGCCCACAACAGGTCCGTCGGTGTCTGCACGAATGGTCCTATGCCGGCAACGAAGCCGATCAGCGCGTAGGCGGCGATCGGGTACGTGATGAGGTCCGGAAGCAGGCGCTGGTCCAGATCCGTGGCGAACAGGAGGACCAGCGCGAGCACGAGCAACCCGAGGTAGGCGAAGACGTCCGGTTGGTCGCCGTAGCGCAGGACGAGGAGGGCCGGCGCACAGGCTCCGGCGACGACGACGGCGAGGGTCCGCCAATCGATCGGCCGCACGGACCCATCGTCGTGCGCCGGCCAGCGGGCGGCGATCCGGTCCGCGCCGAATCCCCAGGCGGCGCCGAGGACGGCGGCCAGGGCGACGAGCGGGGTCATCGCGGGGTCACGCGGACGGTCAGGCGGGCCGCGCCCCGGCGAGGGCGAGCTCCACGAGGGTCGCGTGGGAGACTCCCGTCGAGCCGCGAGGCGCGAACGGCTTGGTCTTCCGGTAGTACGCAGTGCCGGCGATATCCAGGTGGACCCACGGCTTCGTCGCGAATTCGCGGAGGAAGAGCGCGCTCTTGACCAGCCCGCCCTCAGAGCTCGCGCTGTTCACCATGTCGCCGTACCACGACTCCATCTCCTGCCAGTAGTCGTCCACGATGGGTAGCTGCCAGTAGCGCTCGCCGGCGCGCACCCCTGCGCCCAGGACCTCGTCCGTCCACGCCTGGTCCGTGCCGAATGCACCGGTGACCATGTCACCCAGCGCCCGCGAGACGGACCCAGTGAGCGTGGCCACGTCCACGAGATGCGTGGCGCCCAGCTGTTCTGCGTAGGTCATCGCGTCGCCCAGGATCAGGCGCCCCTCGGCATCCGTGTTCGTGATGTCGACCCACTTGCCGTTGAGGGCACGGACGAGGTCACCCGGGCGGGCGGAGTGCGGACCCGGCATGTTCTCGACGGCTGGGGCAACCGCAAGGAGCGGCGTTCCCGGTGCCAGGCGGGCGACGGTGGCAATGGCCGCGATCACGGTGCACGCACCGGTCTTGTCCATCTTCATCTCTTCCATCCGGTCCGACGGCTTGATGCTGATCCCGCCCGAATCGAAGCAGACGCCCTTGCCGATGATTGCGAGGTGGCGGTCCAGGGCATCACGCTGGCCGGGCTTGCCCGAGCGCATGACGATCATCCGCGGCGGATTGTCGCTGCCTCGCCCGATGGCCATGAACATGCCCATGCCCATTTCGGTGGCGCGCTCAGGGCCGATGACGTCGATCCACAGGCCATGTTTCTCGGCGAGCGCCCACGCCTCCTCGGCGAGGACCTCCGGGCTGACGTCATTCGCGGCGCGGTTGGACAAGGTCCGCGCGGTGTTCGCGCCTTCTCCGATGATCTGGCCTCGTGTCGCGGCGACCTCCAGGGCCGGCACGTCGGCGTCGGCGGGAGCGATGAGGATCAGCTCATCGAGGACCGGCGGCGCCGTCTTCACGTTCTCGCGGTAGATCGTGGCCGGATCGTACCCACCCTCGACGACGCCCCGCGCGATCAGCCCGGCGACAGCCTCCGCACCGCCGTCGAGCACCGCGGCGAGCGGTTCGAGCCAGATCGCGACGGATCTGGCCTGGCGGCCCGCGAGCCGGTGGATGGCCGCGGCACCGGCGTGGACGACGGTCTCCCGGTCGAGGTCCGCGGCGTCGCCGACGCTGAGCATGACGATTCGGCCGGCACGGACGTCCCCGGGCGCGGCGATCGCCGATGTGAATCGCTTCACGCGCAGCTCCCCGAACGCCTGCAGGGCCCGGAGTTCGCCCCGGGCGCGGCGGTCCAGTTCTCCCAGCGGGCCTTCCCACGCAGGCTCCCCAAGAATCGGGACGACGAGGATGTCGGCGGGCACGTCCCAGGGCTGCTCGGTTTCAACGCGCAAATGCACGGATGCTGTCCCTCCAGGAGAGGCCGCTCCGCGCGCATCGGAGGGCCGATTGATTGTCTGGCGCCGAGTGTACGTCAGGTGGCGGGCGCGCCGGGCTCCCCGCCCAGGACGGAGGCCAGGGCCTGGAGCGCGAGGTTCAGCCGGCCCTTCGCCTGCTCGATCGCGATGACCGCCTGGTTCAGGCCGCCGCGGCCGATGTCCGCGATGATCACGACGAGGGCCCGCGTGTCGGGCGGCAACATGGCGCGTGCCGCACCCTCCTCCTGGTACGCCGCCCGGACCGCATCGTCGACGTTGCCGCCGGAGTCCCGGAGCGCCCCATAGAGGCCGATGAGCGCCTGGTCATAGCGCCGGTTCCGCGCGATCCACGAATCGAGGGTCGACACGTCCGCGGCGTTTGCCAGCTGATCACGGATCGACACAGCGTCATCGAGTCGGGCAATCGCCGCGTCGAGCGTAGTGAGGGCCACCTCGTACTCGGCTGCACGACCCTGGGCGGCGGCCGCCAGCACGGTTGCGTCGTGCTGATCAAGAAGGCGGATCAGCCCCGACGCCTGGAGACTCCCCGCGGTGAGCGTCGCCCAGGACCTGTCGAGGCCGGCCGTGCCGTCGAGGGCGGCAAGCATCGATGCCCTCCTCGCGAGGACGTCACCTCCATACAGGATCGCGTCTGCCGGAGCCGCGCCGGGCAGCGAGGTCAGCTGCGCGCGCAGGGCCGCCGAGTCGGCCGCGATGGACCTGCTGACCGTGGTGCCCTCGGTGAGCGCGTCCACGAATGGCCCCTGGTCATCGGCGGTCAGCGCTCCGAGCGCGCCGCGGGCAAGCACCGACAGGCGATCGACGCCCGCGGCGATGCTCACCAGGTCCTCCCGCGAATCGTTCATCTGCGGCGTCAGCGCCGTGTCGCCCCGCCACGTCAGCTCGGCCCGGGCCGCCGTCCCCGGCGGGTGGGACCAGAGGGCGACGATGCCGGCGCTCCCGAGCGCGACCGCGAGCATGACGGCACCGAACAACACCGCAAGAGCCAGGGGCCGCGCGGCGCGGAGCATGCGACGGATACGGCTCACCGGGTGAGCGTAGCCGCTCCGGGACCGCGCCGCGATGACCGGCGGGGGCTAGCATCCCGCCATGCAGTTCGCGATCCAGGGTCGCCCTCGCCCTCGCCCTCGCCGCCGGGAGCCCGTGCATGCCTGACACCCGCGAGCAGGTCCGCGGCCCATACGCGACCGGTGACCCGGCGCCGGGCTGGGTCACGCGACTCATCGAGGGGATGCCCAAGGCGGAGCTCCACCTCCACCTGGACGGCTCCCTCCGCGTGGGCACGGCGATCGAGGTTGCCCGGAGCCGCGGGGTCGACGCACCGCTCACGTGGGCGGGCATGAGCGGCGTCCTCGTCGGCCCGCCGCGATCCCCGGACCAGGCGGACCTCCTCCGGACATTCGACCTGCCGATCGCGCTCATGCAGGACGCCGATGCGCTCGAGCGCATCGCGGCCGAACTCGTGGAGGACAAGGCGGCCGACAACGTCCGCTACGTGGAAATTCGCTGGGGTCCGCTCCTGCACGTGAGCCGCGGGCTGCCGCTCGTCGAGGGCATCGAGGCCGTCGTCGCGGGTGCCGAGCGCGCGGCACGAGCCACCGGCAGCACGGTCCGGCTCATCTGCACGGCCCTCCGTTCGCACGACCCCGAGTCGAACGTGACGCTCGCCGAGACGGCCGCCCGGTTCATCGATCGCGGGCTGACCGGCTGGGACTTCGCGGGTCCGGAGGCGCGCTTTCCCGATCCCACGACGAACGCCCGCGCGTTCGATGCGGCCCGCGCGGGCGGGCTCCGGATCACGCTCCATGCCGGCGAGTGGGGCGGCGCTGCGCAGGTTCGACGTGGCCTGGTGATGAACCCTGAGCGGATCGCCCATGGCCCCGGTGCAGCGGACGACCCGGACCTCATGGCTGAACTGCGGGCACGCGGCATCTGCCTGGACCTGTGCCCGACCTCCAATGCCCAGGCGACGATCGTCCCGTCCGTGGCCGAGCACCCGCTGGCGCGGCTCCTGCGCGCCGGCAATCCCGTGACCCTCAACACGGACGACCTGACCGTCAGCGACCTCACGCTCTCGGAGGAGTACCGGAACGCGGTTGAGCGGATCGGCCTGACCCTGCCGGAGCTGTGGGCGATCGATCGCTTCGCGCTCGACGTCGCGTTCGCGGACGAGGGGACGCTCGCGCCGCTCCGCCGCGCGTTCGACGGCTGGGCAGTGGGGATCCCGGAACTCAAGGGCTGACGGCAGGTCGTCAGCCCGCCCGCGCGCTCCCGGCGAGTTCCCTAAGCACTTCGGCCAGTTCCGCCGCGTCCGCGGCGATAGCGGTCGGCCGGCGGTCCACGGGCAGCGCGTCTGCCTGTGCTCGGGTGGAAACGCCCGTGAGCATCAGCACGCTCCGCGCTCCGACGCTATTCGCGGCCGCGATGTCCGTACCCAGCCCATCGCCGATCACCACCGCATCGCGGGGATCCGCCCCAACGGTGCGTGCTGCCGCCTCGACCAGCAGCGGCTCCGGCTTGCCGATCACGAGCGGCTTGGTCCCGCTCGCGACCTCGATCGCGGCGACGATGCTCCCGGCGCCGGGTCGGAGGCCGCGCTCCGTGGGATAGACCGGGTCGCGGTTCGTGGCGATGAACTGCGCACCGGCGCGGATGCAGTCCACGGCCGCGGCGATTCGAAGGTAGGTCAGCTGCGGATCCAGGCCGGCCACGACGGCATCCGGATGTGCCGCGGCAGCCCAGCCGTCGAGGCCCTCCTTGGCCATCCGCTCCGCAGCGTAGGCGGCGCCGACGACGTCGAGACCCACATCCCGCAGCTCGCGATCAAGACCGGAGGCGCCCACCGTCAGGACCCGACGGACCAGCGGCTCGCGCTCGGCGAGGTAGAGCGCGGTCGCGCGGGGTGAACTGATGACCCGGTCTGCCGTGACGGGCGCGCCCAACGCCGCCAGGCGGGTCACATAGTCGGCGCGGTAGTGCATGGAGTTGTTCGTGACGTACACGACGTCGTCGCCGGCCGCATCGCGTTCGGTGAGCAGTGCTGCAATGCCGGGCACCGGATCCGACCCGCGGTAGACGACGCCGTCGAGATCGACGAGGAGGAGCATGGGTATCGATGCTAGCCGGTTAGGATGGATTGATGCCGTCAGTCACGCACTGGGTCGCCGATCTTCGATTGTGGGATGCGCACATGGTCGGCATGGAGGCACCGGCACGACTCGCCGAGCTGATCCTGGAGGCGATCCGTCCCCTCGGCAGCTGGGCGTGAGCAGGCGTTCCGGGCGCTCGGGGCGCACTGCTCCACCGCCGGCTTCGGCGGCAGGGACGGACCTGCTGGCGGGCGTGGAGCGCGTGTTCATCGACGGCTCGAACCTCCTGTACGCGCTCGGCCGCGGAGGGGGCGACACGCGACCGAATACGGCGGCCGGTGCCGTGCCGGCTCCGGTCGGGGCCATCATCGGTCGGCTGCGGGCCGCCTTTCCCCCATCGGTCATCGTGGAGCTCGTGTTCGACGGACCGGCGAGGGGCGGAGTCACCGGCCGGCTTGCGACCGGCCTTCGCGTGGCCTACTCCGGCCGCGCAACCGCAGACCGTCTCATCGACGAAGGCGTCGCCGCGCAGCTGGAGGCGGACGGCCCGGCCGGGACATGGGGCGTCCTCGTCGTCACCGACGACCGCGGCCTGCGCGATCTCGTCCGGGCGAAAGGCGCGCGAACGGCGGGCACGGCGTGGCTGGCGAACCGGATTGGGCACGTCATGGAGGACCGGCAGGGACGGCCCGGGCCGCCCGATACGCGCCGCGGCGGGGGCCGCGCGACTCCCTCCGCGCCCCTCCCGAAGGCCGGCACGACGATCGGCCACCGGCGTCCGCCGCGCGCGCCCGACGCACCGGACCGTGATCAGCGCTGACTGCTAGGATTTCGCCGTGATCGACGCCCTGCAGCAGGCCTGGCACGCAGTACTTGAGGCGATCTCCGGGATTCTCATTCCGGACTGGGGCGCGCTCGTCGAGCTGCTCCCGGTCTTCCTCCTCATCGGAGTCGTGGGGCCCATCGTCTCGCTCCTCGCCCTCGGCTGGGTCGTCTACTTCCTGCGCGCGCCGAGGGCCAGGCTGGTGATCGTAGAAGGTCCTGTGGCGGCCCGCGTCGAGAACGACCAGCCGGTCTACCCGGCCGGGGAGCCGTACTGCGCGACGGATCAGCTCGTGTACCCGGCCGGCGCAACGCGCTGCGACGCGTGCCGGCGCGATCTTTTTGTTCGCTGCCCGAAGTGCTCGGCTGGGCGAGGCGCCGGCATCAGCACCTGCGGCAACTGCGGCCTCGTCCTGAAGATTGAGAATCGCGCCCACGCCCTCCGCCCGGCCGGCCCGCCACCTGGAGGCGCCGCCGCCGCCTGACCGGGCGATCCCGCCCGCGACCCCGCGTCCCGGAGACATCGATGGCATCGCTCGCGCAGCTCCTGTTCACGATCGGCACGGTCACCCTCGCCGTAGGCTTCGCCGCGCACATCGGCCATGCGGTTCTCCTGGCCAACGGCCGGCGAGTGGCCGCCGCCGTGACTGCGCTCGCTCCGCGCCCGTCACAGCCGGCCTGGGCCGGGGTCGCGACGGGCTCATTCGTGGAGGCTCGGGCTGCAACCGAGACAGCGGGGCCTCTGCCGTTCGCTGCCGGAAGCGCGCTCTCCGGAGTGGCCTGGGGACTGGGGCTGCTGGCGTTCTCCTCGCTCGCGGCGTCGCTGCTGCTGCGCGCGATCGTCGTCGGCCGAGGTCCGTGGGGCAATCTCTTCGAGTTCTCCGTTGCGTTCGCGGCCTCGATCATCGGCGGCTACCTCGTCCTGTCGCGCCGGTACCCCATCAGATCGATCGGCTTCGTCCCGATGGGCGCCGCCCTCGGGCTCGCCCTCTATGCGTCGTCACTGCCGTCGGAGATCGCGCCGCTCGTCCCGGCGCTCCAGAACGCTCCGCTCCTGACGATCCACGTCGGAATGGCGGTGCTCAGCTACGGGATCTTCGCGACGTCCTTCGCGGCCGGCGTCGGTTACCTGATCCAGGGCCGGGACGATCGGTTCTCCTGGCTGCCGTCCCACAAAGTGCTCGACGCGGTCGCCTATCGGGCCGTGATCATCGGCTTCCCGGTCTTCGCCACGATGATCATCCTCGGCTCGTGGTGGGCATCCATCGCCTGGTCCCGCTACTGGGGCTGGGATCCCAAGGAAACCGCTTCCCTGGTCACGTGGCTGATCTACGCGATCTACCTCCACGCCCGAAATCAGCGCTCCTGGGCGGGCCGGCCCTCGGCCCTGCTGCTTGTTGTCGGGTTCGGGATGGTGCTGGTCACCTACTCGGGCTCGCTCTGGTTCAGCGGCCTCCACGCGTACAGCGGCCTGTAGCGCCCGCGCGGTCCCATCTGATCCGGATCGCGAGAGCCGACCGGCGCCCCGGGCTCGTGACCGTCGGCCCGTGCACGGCAGGGACCTCGACCCGTAGAGTGAGCCCCCATGGCGCTCGTCCTCGAACAGCTCACCAAACGCTTCGGGCCGGTCGTCGCGCTCGACGGCATCTCGTTCACCGTTGAGGGCGGACAGGTCTTCGGGTTCCTCGGCGCGAACGGCGCGGGCAAGACGACCGCAATGCGGATCATCCTGGACATCCTCCGCCCCGACAGCGGCACGGCCACCTGGGACGGCACGCCCACGACGGACGTCCCGCGCCGGACGTGGGGCTACCTGCCCGAGGAGCGCGGGCTGTATCCACGCCTCGAGGTCCTCGAGCAGCTCGTCTTCTTCGCTTCGCTGTACGCGATCCCACGGAGAGTCGCGGCCGATCGCGCTCGCGAGTGGCTCGCCCGGTTCCGCATCCCGGAGTACGAGAAGCGTCGCGCGGAGGAACTGTCCAAGGGCAACCAGCAGAAGGTCCAGCTGATCGCGGCGATCCTCCACGAACCCGACGTCCTGATCATGGACGAGCCGTTCGTGGGCCTCGACCCGGTCAACGTCTCGCTCCTCAAGGAGGCGTTCGGCGAGATGCGCAAGCGCGGGACCACGCTCGTCTTCTCGACCCACCAGATGGAGATGGTCGAGGAGTTGTGCGAGGCCGTGGCGATCATCGACCGGGGTCGACTCGTGCTCGGCGGCCCGATTCGCGACGTCAAGCGGGCGAGCGGCCGGCGCGTCGTCCGGCTGGGCGTCGAGGGCGACGCGGCGCTTGGCTGGCTGGCCGATCTCGAGGGCGTCAGCGTGGTCCGGCCGGGCGAGGACTACGCCGAGCTCGATGTCCGGGGCCGCGACCCGCAGGACATCCTCCAAGCCGCGCTCGACCACGGCGAGCGGGTCACCCAGTTCCTGATCGCCGATCCGTCGATCGAGCAGGTCTTCATCGAGCACGTCGGGCGGGCGCCGTCCGAGGACCACCATCTGGCCGAGGCGCCGCGATGAGTCCGACCCCGGCCACCAACCTCCGCAACATCGTGGCCGTGGCCCGCCGCGAGTTCGTCTGGCGTGGCCGGACCCGGACCTTCCGGCTCACGACGCTCCTGCTCGTCGCGGTCGGGGTCGGGCTCGCCCTCGCGCCGGTCATCATCCGGTTCATCGACCGAGGCAGCACGGGCGAGCGGGTGGAGGTCGCGGTCCTCGACAGCGCCCCGGGCGTCGACGTCGCCGGTGCGCTCGGGCTGCTCTTGAATGCCCCCGCGCCGGGGACGACGGTGGACCCGGACGCGACGCCCGACTTCCGGGTGGAGGCAACCGACGACACGGACGCCGCCCGGGCACGCGTCGTCGACGGCTCGACGAGCGCGCTCCTCGTCCTCGGCCGGACGGTGGCCGGCGACCTCGCGTTCAAGCTCTACTCGAACGACGGGCTCATCGCGCGGCGCTCGCAACTGATCCGCCAGGCGGCCATCTCCATCGCCATCCAGGACCGGCTCAGCAGGGCGGGCATCCCGCCGATCGACCAGGCCGCCCTGTTCGCCCCGCCCGTTTTCACCTTCGAGTCGGCCGATGCCAACGCGGCCGGTAACGGACTCGACACCGGCGAGGACTACGCGAGTTCGTTTGCGATCAGCTTCGCCCTCTCGATCCTCCTGTTCATGGCGATCATCCTGTACGGCCAGTGGGTCGCCTTCAGCGTGGCCGAGGAGAAGAACAGCCGGGTCATGGAGGTGGTGCTCGCCGCCGCAACCCCGTTCCAGCTCCTGTCGGGCAAGGTCGTGGGTGTCGGCGGCCTCGCCCTGGCTCAATACGTCGTCGTGCTCGTGCCGTCGGTGATCGCCGTGCTGCTCCAGGATCAGATTGCAGCGCTCGTCCTCGGCGGCTCGGGGGCCGCGGAGCTGCCGCAGGGACTGTCGATCCCGCTCCTCGTCGTGTTCGGCCTGATGTTCGTCCTCGGCTTCGCGCTGTATGCCGTCCTGTACGCCGGGGCGGCCTCGCTCGTCAGCCGGCAGGAGGACGTCAATCAGATCGTGGCGCCCTTGACGATCATCTCGGTAGGCGGATATCTCGTCGCCTCGTACGCCGGCACCGGCCTGATCCCGATCGATTCACCGCTCGTCGTCGTCATGTCGTTCATCCCGTTCTTCAGCCCGTACCTGATGCTGACCCGGATGGGCCTGGGCGTCGTGAGTCCGCTCGAGGTCGCGGCGGCGATCCTGCTCCTGGTGGCGTTCATCCCCGTCGCGCTCTGGTTCGCGGCCCGCCTCTACCGATCCGGCGTCCTGCTCTACGGCCAGGCGCCAACACCGCGCACGCTGCTTCGGGCACTGCGCAACAGCTGACGGCTGTCGGCCGAGGCCGCAGCAACCGCTGCTCGCGGCGTTCAGGGGCTGCGCACAACGCTCTCGTCCGCGGCCGGCACGAACAGAACGATTGTTCTATTCTCATCCTTGCACGCGCGGTCGCCCCGACGTGCACAACCCCCGCCAGGGACGTGGACAACCGGACCAGGAGCGGTGGATGAATCCGGGTTCGGCGTGGAGATCCACCGGCCACGAGTGGATGATCCGGCGCGGGCGGCGCGGGCTGCCTGCCACTACATGTAGCGGCGGGTACCCAGTCACAACCACAACATCTTGTGTTTTGGGGCTTGACCGAGACCTCGCCCAGGCGTATCGTGACCCGGTCGCTCGATCGTCGCCGTCCAGCCTCCTCCGGCCGCCAACGGGTCTCCCGGTCACAGGACCGGCCCACCCCGCGGGTGCCCTATCCGGACCCGAGGCCCACGGCGTGACCGGACGCAGGGGGTTCACTCGCAGCTACCAACGGCACCGCGGAAGCGGGGGCCGACGGCGCGGCGACAGATCCCTGGATGAGTATCGGCAGATCGCTGTTCCGGGCCCGCCCCACGGCCCGGACGGCCCACTGCAAGAGCCGGACCCGGCAACGGGACCGGAGGAAGCGGATCCCGCCGTGGCGCCACGCAAGGACGGCGTCACGGGCGGAGAAGGCGAACCGAACCGGTGGTCAACCGCCGGGGGATGGAGGAGACGAACACGATGGCCCGAGCCGAGAGCGCGCCCATTCCCGTGATGTCCAGCGGGACGACGGCCACGGGCACTGCCGGCCCCGCTGCGACGGGGACCACGAGGAGCGCGGGGGGTGCCGGCGTCAGGGGACGCACCAAGCGCGCCGCGGAGGCCGCCCGGGTACGCTCGCTCACCGGCCAGTGGGGCGCATCGTTCGACGGCGCCGGCGCGAAAGGCCTCAGCTGGCCGCGCCGCCACACGACACCGGGCGTCCATCCGTACGACGAGATCGAATGGGAGATGCGCACCGCCGGCATCTCGAATGAGAGCGGCAAGAGTGTCTTCGAGCAGAAGGACGTCGAGGTTCCCAAGGCCTGGAGCCAGCTCGCCACCAACGTCGTGGTGAGCAAGTACTTCCGCGGGCACGTGGGCACGCCGGAGCGGGAGACCAGTGTTCGCCAGCTCATCGATCGCGTCGTCAACACGATCGCGGCCTGGGCGGAGACCAGGCGCTACTTCGCCACGGATGAGGACCTCGCCGCGTTCAAGGCGGAGCTGACCCACCTTCTCGTCCACCAGAAGATGGCGTTCAACTCGCCGGTCTGGTTCAACGTGGGCGTGGAGCCGAAGCCCCAGTGCTCGGCCTGCCAGCCATATCGTGCCCTGGTGTCCACTCCCGACGGCATGGTCCCGATCGGCCAGCTGGTCGACGAGGGCGCGGTCGGCCGCGAGGTGTACGACGCCAACGGTGTGACCCGCATCGTCGCCGTGAAGAGCAACGGCCGGAAGCCCGTCCGGCGCATCCGGCTCCGGAACGGGAACTTCATCGAGGCAACGCCCGATCACGTCGTCAAGGCAGCTCGCCAGCGCCGGAAGGCCGCCGAGTGGCTGCCGGTCGAGGAGCTCGCGGTCGGAATGCGGATGCACCTCCATCCGCATCGAGCCAAGGTGGCCGCCAGGGCGCTCGTGCCTGCCGGCGTTGACGCCCTCGCGGGCGAGCTCAGTGCCTTCGAGCCCGTCGACAGGCAGGCCGCCGTCCTGACCGCCGAGGCGGCCCTCGCGGGGTGGCTCCAGGCGGATGGCTTCGTCGGTCAATACGCGGCCGGAACGAATCGGTCCCTGACGATCGAGTTCCAGGTCGCGAATGACGACGAATACCAGTGGGTCATGGAGAACCTCGACATCGCGCTTCCGCACGTCCACCTCAAGGTCCGAGACGCGGACACGAAGGTGACCCGCGTCCAGCGCATCCGTATCTACGGCGAGGTCGTCCGGGAGTTCGTGGAGCGCTGGGGCCTGCTCGAGCGAGGCACGGAGATGAGGGTGCCCTCTCGCCTCTGGACCGCTCCCTGGGACGAGATCTGCGCCTATCTCCGGAGCCTCTTCCAGGCAGATGGCTATGTCAGCGTCCGGCGTGACAACGCCACCGGCTGGAACTCAGCCCGGATCGGTTTCGCGGTCATCGGCGAGCGCTGGACGGAGGATGTCCAGCTCCTGCTGAACGTGCTCGGCATCTACTCCCGGCGAATCCACAAGCACGACCAGCGCACCAACCGGCATGACCTCCACGAGGTTGCCATCTCGGTCGGCAGCGAGCGTGCGCGCTTCGCCGAACTCGTGGGCTTCGTCGGCCGGGAGAAGCAGTATCGCCTGCGCCAGTCCCTCGGCCTCGCCGGGTTCAAGACGGTTCCGCATGTACGCGAGGAGGAGATCGTCGCGATCGAGGACCTCGGCGTCGAGGAGGTCTACGACATCCAGACGGAGTCCGGCGAATACCTCTCCAACAACGTCGCCGTCCACAATTGCTTCATCAATTCCGTCGAGGACTCGATGTCGTCGATCATGGATCTCGCCAAGACGGAGGCGATGCTCTTCAAGTTCGGCAGCGGCGCGGGCAGCAACCTGTCCCCCATCCGCTCGAGCAAGGAGCGCATGACCGGCGGTGGTGTCGCGTCCGGCCCCGTCTCTTTCATGAAGGGCTACGACAGCTTTGCCGGCGTCATCAAATCGGGTGGCAAGACCCGGAGAGCCGCGAAGATGGTGATCCTGGACGCGGACCACCCGGATGTCCTCGACTTCATCGATTCCAAGATGCTGGAGGAGAAGAAGGCCTGGGCCCTCATCGAGCAGGGCTACGATCCGTCGTTCACCGGCGAGGCGTATGCCAGCGTCTACTTCCAGAACGCCAACCACTCGGTCCGGGTCACGGACGAGTTCATGAACGCCGTCGTCAACGATGGCGAGTGGACCACTCACGCCGTCGTCGACGGCGCCCCGATGGGCACGTACCGGGCCCGGGACATCTTCCGGCGGATGGCGGACGCCGCCCACCTCTGTGGCGACCCCGGCATCCAGTACGACACGACGATCAACGACTGGAATCCAGTATCGAATTCGGACCGCCAGTACGCAACTAACCCCTGTTCCGAGTTCAGCTTCTTGAACGACACGAGCTGCTTTGCGCCCGAGACGCGAATCAGCACGCCAGACGGCCTGCGCACCGTCGCGGAGCTGTATCAGGCCCAGGAGCGCGGCGAGAAGGTCCTCGTCACCACGGATCTCCACGGCGAGCACGACCACCGACGAATGACCGCTCATCGCCCGGCGCTAGTGACGCTCGTCGGCGACCGGCAGGTCTACCGGATGGCGCTCAAGGACGGCAGATCGATCCGGACGACCGGCGATCACAAGTTCCTGACCGACGACGGCACCTGGAAGCAGGTCGACGAGCTCACGCCGGGCACCGATCGCGTCGAGATCCGCGAGTCCGGCAATCCCGTCCGGTTCGATTCGTCGCCCGAGGATGTCCGCCGCTGGCAGATGCTCGGCTGGATGACCGGCGACGGTGTCTTCTCGAAGGACGTCGCCGCGCTGGTGTTCGGCCCGGACGAGGCGACCACGGCCGAGACGATGACCGACGAGTTCAATCGACTCCTCGCGGAGGCACGCTCCCAGGAGGAGGCCGTCGAAGGCTTCGAGCGGGCGCTCCGCCCGGGCACCACGCTCACGAATGAGGGCGTCTTCCCGCCCGCCGGGAGCCGGGCCTCGACGAGCCTCTCGACTCAGGTCAGCGGTGTCATGCAGGTCAGCTCGAGCGCCGGCGTCCTCGTCCGGATGCTCGAGGATCGCTACGGCATGCACCAGGGCACGGCCATCCACAAGGACGTCCCGACCGAGGTCCACCGCGTCGCCGACGACCTGAAGGTCGCCTACCTCCAGGGCCTGTTCTCGGCGGACGGCTCGATCTTCCAGGTCGCCGCGGCCACCGAGCCGCAGGTGATGCTGGCCTCGTCCGCCCCTGACCTCGTCCGCTCGGTCCAGCTGCTGCTGTCGGACCTGGGCATCACGAGCCGCGCAACCTGGATCCACCCGAAGGGTCGAGCCAATCCGCAGGCGCAGCTCCACATCTACAACCAGGCGGCGCGCGCGTATATGTCCCTGGTCGGCTTCCCGCTGTCGGAGCGGAAGCAGGCCAAGGTGGCTGCGACGCTCGCCCGGTCGTTCGACGGCGCCCTCAAGAACCCCCGAGCCACGACGGTCGTCTCGATCGTCCCCGACGGTATCGAGACCGTGTACGACGTCACGGAGCCCGTCACCCACTCGCTGATCGCCGAGGGGCTCATCGCCCACAACTGCAACCTGGCGAGCGTCAACCTCATGAAGTTCGTGGACGCGGACGGCGAGTTCAACGCCGAGGACTACAAGTACGCCTGCCGCGTCACGATCACCGCCCAGGAGATCCTCGTCGACAACGCGGGGTACCCGACGCCGAAGATCGAGGAGAACTCCCACCGGTTCCGCCCGCTCGGTCTGGGCTACGCCAACCTCGGGGCACTCCTCATGAGCCGCGGCCTGGCGTACGACTCGGACGAGGGTCGCAACTTCGCGGCGGCCCTGACCTCGATCATGACGGCCGAGGCCTACCACCAGTCCGCGGTCATCGCACGCGATCACGGCGGTGCGTTTGTCGAGTACCAGAAGAATGAGGCCCCATTCCTGCGCGTCATGGGGATGCACCGGGATGCGGCCTACAAGATCCCGACGGAGGGTGTCCCGGCTGAGGTGCTCGAGCAGGCCCATCGGATCTCCGATGCGGCCCTCGAGCTCGGCCGGGAGCACGGCTACCGAAACGCACAGATAAGCCTCTTAGCGCCCACGGGTACCATCGCCTTCATGATGGATTGCGATACCACCGGCGTGGAACCGGACATCGCCCTCATCAAGTACAAGAAGCTCGTCGGCGAGGGCTTCCTCAAGATCGTCAACCAGACGGTTCCCGCCGCGCTGCGCAAGCTCGGCTACGCAGCGGTCGAGGTCGAGGCGATCCTCGCCTACCTGACCGAGAACGAGACGATCGAGGGCGCCCCCGGCCTGAAGCCCGAGCACCTGCCGGTCTTCGACTGCGCCTTCAAGCCCACGAACGGCGTGCGGTCCATCCACTACATGGGCCACGTCCGGATGATGGGCGCAATCCAGCCGTTCCTGTCCGGCGCGATCAGCAAGACCGTGAACATGCCGGAGGCCGCCACGGCCGAGGAGATCGAGCAGGTCTACCTCGAAGGCTGGAAGCGGGGTCTCAAGGCGATCGCGATCTACCGCGACAACAGCAAGCGATCCCAGCCGCTCAGCACCGGCAAGAAGAAGGACGGCGACGTCGCGGTTGACGTGGCCGACTCGGCCATCGTCGAGGGGCTCAGGAAGCAGCTGGCGATCGCGCAGGCCGAGGCGGTCAAGCCGCACCGCCGCCGGCTGCCGTCCGAACGCAGCGCCGTGACGCATCGGTTCGACATCTCCGGGCACGAGGGCTACATCACCGTCGGGCTGTACCCGGACGGTCAGCCGGGCGAGATCTTCCTGAAGATGGCCAAGGAGGGGTCCACGGTCTCCGGCCTCATGGACACCTTCGCGACCACGGTCAGCGTGGCCCTCCAGTACGGCGTGCCGCTCAAGGACCTGGTCAACAAGTTCGCCCACGTCCGGTTCGAGCCGAGTGGGTTCACGGGCAACGCGGAAATCCCGATTGCCAAGTCGCTCGTGGACTACATCTTCCGGTGGCTCGGAAGCCGGTTCCTGTCAGACGACGACAAGGCCAACCTGGGGCTCATCGATCGAAGTGCCATGGTGGATGCACCCCTTGCCTTCGGCAGTGGCCAGTCCACCAGCCTGCTCGCCGGTTCGGCACCCACTCCGCTCGCGGAGCTCGCGGATCGGGCACCTGCACCGTCGGCGGCGGCCGGCTCACTGACCCAGCAACCGCAGTCAACGCTCCCCGCCGGCCGAGAGACCACCGACGACGCTCCGCCCAGGGCCAGCGCAGTCGCCACCGAAGCGGGTGCGGCTGAAGGCGGGAGGACGGCCGAGCTCGCGGTCATTGCCAGCAATGGGCATGCGGCGAATCGAAATGGGAAGGCCGGCAACGGGAACGGGGGCTCAGGGATCACCCTGGCGCTCGGGAACGTGAAGGTCGCGTTCGCCACCCAGGGCGACGCCCCATCCTGCATGGACTGCGGCGCGATCATGGTCCGCAACGGCAGCTGCTACAAGTGCCTCAACTGCGGCAGCACCAGCGGGTGCAGCTGAGGTATCCCGGCGATCGAGGGGATAGTCATGGACATCGAGGAGGCGGCCGGTCTCGTTCTCGCGGAGGCCGGTCCGATCACCGATCCACAGACCGACCTGCCCCGGCTCGCCCGCGATCCGAAGTTCACGGCGGCCGTCGATCTGGTGCTCGGCGAGGTCTCTACGACCCATCGACTCTTGCTCGGAGACGCTCGAGACCTCTCGGCTGTCCCCTCCGGCAGCGTCCACCTCGTCGTGACCTCCCCGCCGTACTGGACGCTCAAGACCTACAACGACACCGACGGCCAGCTCGGCCACGTGGAGGGCTTCGACGCCTTCGTCGATGAGCTCGACAAGGTGTGGAAGGAGTGCCTCCGGGTCCTGGCTCCAGGCGGACGGCTCGTCTGCGTGGTCGGCGACGTCTGCCTGTCTCGGCGCCAAAACCACGGCCGGCACACAGTCGTTGCCCTGCATTCCACGATCTCAGACCACTGCCGGAAGCTCGGGTTTGACGGACTCGCTCCGATCATCTGGCACAAGATCTCCAACGCCGTCTTCGAGGCGAGCGGCAACGGAGCAGGCTTCCTTGGCAAGCCCTACGAGCCGAATGCGATTATCAAGAACGACATCGAGTACCTGCTACTCCTTAGGAAGCCGGGCGGCTACCGTAGCCCGTCGATCGAGGCGAGGATCCTGAGCCTGATCTCCGCAGCCAACCACAAGAAGTGGTTCCAACAGGTCTGGACCGGTGTCACGGGGGCCTCCACCCGGAGCCACCCAGCACCATTTCCGCTTGAGCTTGCCAGTCGTCTGATCCGGATGTTCAGCTTCGTGGGCGATACCGTGTTGGATCCGTTCGTCGGCACAGGTACGACAAGTCTGGCGGCAGCCGTGCACGGCCGGAACAGCATCGGCGTCGAGATCGACCCGCAATACTTGGCCCAGTCAGCGGATCGACTTCAGAGCAAGCTTCCAGGAGCGGCGGTTCTTGAGCTCGGCAACCTGCCGGCGGCGGCGATCGAAGCTGCATGAACAGAAGGGCCGGCTGATAGTTGACAGACTTCAAGCTCCTCGCCCAATTCGAGCGGACGTTTCAGGGCGTTCCATACCTCCATCGCAACTCGCAGCTCGGCAATCGAATCGCCGACTTCCTGTTTGATGACCTCTACGAGCTTGACCCCGGAAGTCGACTCCGAGCGGACGTCGACGCTGGGCGCGTCGCATTGAATCCCAAGGGAATCAGTCCGGGCCTCAGGGCACGAAGGGGAGACGGCTCGTTCGGGCCGATCGTCCCTGGACACACTCCCCGCCCGTTTCCAGGACACAGCATTCCGGTCGCGCCGACGGCCGAGGTCGATATCGGAGCCGAGGTCAAGATCCTGGCCAAGGCGATGATCAAGCAGATCGACCGTGTGATTAGTGATCTGTGTGGCCAGAGTCGGCAGTTCAAGACCAAGAGCCCCGATGCGATAACTGTTGGTATCGTCGGGATGAATGTCGCCGATCGCTACCTGTCATTCGAGGGAGCCCGGACGTATCCCACGGGCGAATACGGACCGCACCCATGGCAGGAGGCACCGGAGGCGGAGCGCCGGCTCGTGACGTCTGCCGAAGCTTGTTACTCCGAGTTTCTCGTGCTTCCGTTCCGGGCAACGAATCTGTCGCCGTTTCGATTCGGATGGGTTGATGAACGAAGAACGACAGATCAGTACGCGTCAGTCCTCGCGAGGCTGCTCCGGGCCTACGCAAGAAGGTAGGGTCCGGCAGCCTCAGATTGACCGCCTGACCACCTTGGCCTCACGCGAAGAGCCCAGGTCGCACCCGCCTGAACTCGGGAGTGTCCTGCTCAGCCAATGCGCGGAAGCAGGAATGCACATACTCCCTCCCCGCCCGTGTCGAGGGAACGCAGCAGGACTCCGGGGAGGATCCGTCGCTCGTGCAGATCTGGTTTCGGGGCGGCGCGGACGACATCGTGCCGCGCGAGTGTGCCGGGATCTTCACGCTCGGGTCGTACCCGCGCGATCCCGAGCAGGTGCGAGTCCTCAACAAGCCCGCCGACGACATCCATCGGGTGACCGAGGGCCAGACGCTCAAGGTCAGCGAGGTGGCGAAGCGGCTCGGCCCTGTCTGTCACATCAGACGAACGTTCCCGGCGTGGCAGATGTACGACGAGGGCGCCAGACGACTGGCTCCGAAACTTGTATGAACCACAGTTGACGATCGTACTCATTGTCGAGTACAAGTGTACTCATGTCTGAGTACATGCCGGTCAGCTTCCTCCTCGGCGCGTCGGAGATCCGGCGGAACATCGTTCGTCTGCTGTTCGGCGGTTCGGTTGAGCGGATGCACCTGCGCGCCGTTGCACGCGCCGTGGGCACCAGCGCCGGAACGGCCGCCCGGGAATTGAAGCGACTCGAAGCGGCCGGACTGATCGAGCGGCAGCGTGAGGGCAACCAGGTCTACTTCTCCCTTGCGCAGCGCTCCGCGATCCTCGAGTCCTTCAGCGACATCGTCCGCAAGACGATCGGCGTGCCTTCCACAGTTCGCCGATCCCTGGCCGGTTTAGCCGGCGTTGAGCGGGCGGTGATCTTCGGTTCGTATGCTCGGGGGACGGACAAGCCCGACTCGGATATCGATCTGCTGATCATCGGCAGCCCGGACCGGGACGAGCTGACCGACCGGCTGGAGCGTGCCGGACACGAGGTCGGGCGCCCCGTGAACGAGGTGGTCATGTCGCCAGAGGAGCTCGAGGCTCGCCGCACCCGGGGCGATGGCTTCGTCGCCTCGATCGACGCCGGCCCGGTGATCGAGGTCGTGCCGTAGGTCAGCGTCGACCTGGCCATTGGCAAACGGTTATTGAGCTGTCCGCGCGGGGCTCACCCGACCTCGGCGGCCGCCAGTGGTCGCTGCAGGGTCAGCCGGGCCTCGGGCTGGACAGTCGGATCGCCTGGCGCCGCGCCATTCCAGATGAGGACATCCGGGTCGAGGTCGAGCCTGCCTGGCCAGACGACCGTGCCCCAGCGAACGCGTGCGCGCCGAAACGCTCGGTAGTCGGTCCGGAGCGATTCGAACACCGGGCCGTGCAGCAGGTCCCGGACATTGCGTTCGACGACATCGCCGTTCGTGAGTCGAAGGCGAAGCCAGTAGTCATCGATTGGCTCGACGGATCGGATGCGAAGCATGGTCCCTCGATACTACGGCAGGGGCGGGATCCTGCGAGGTTCAAGTCCTGCCTGGATGCGCCGCCAATTGACGAGCAGCTCGTGGCGATGAACAACCGAGACGGCGTTCGTCCAGACGAAGCGCAAGGTCCTCGACGATTGCGACCTGTGGTGCATCGTCTCGCTGCCGCCGGGCGTCTTCTCGTCCGCGGGCGCCGGCGTGAAGACGAACCTCCTCTTCTTCACGAAGGGCGGACCGACGGAGCGGGTCTGGTACTACGACCTCTCGGACGTCAAGGTCACGAAGAAGCAGCCGCTGACGCTCGACCGGTTCGAGAAGTTCTTCTCTCTGCTGCCGACGCGGGGCGACTCGGACCATTCCTGGACGGTCACCCGCGAAGCCATCGAGGCGCGCAACTTCGATCTCAAGGCGGTCAACCCGAACGCGAAGTCCACCGAGGACACGCGGACGCCGGAAGAGCTCCTCGACATCATCGAGATGCAGGGCCGCGAGGTCGATGCGGCGATCGCGGAGTTGCGGCGGCTGTTGGCGGAGAGATAGCCGGTGTCGCCGTCCCACCATGCCGGCGGACCCACCGAATCGCGGGTTTCGGCCCGCGTCGCGGCTCAGTCCCCGGCCGTTCTGGATACTGGCTCTCGTGCCTCGGCTCGCAGTTGCGCGAGGTACGGTCCGAAGCGAGCCCAGTCGAGCGGCTCGGCCACGTAGGCCGCGGGCTCCTCCATCACGCGCCGCGGCGGCATCCCGTTGAGCCGGATGGCCCTCTCGCCGGCTGCCTCGGCAAGTCGCGCATCGAGCGTGAGCAGGCGAGCATCCTCCGCCTGCGCCAGGGCCAGATATGCTGCGTCGTAGGCCGACAGGCCGCCCCGAGTCTGGAGATCGATCGTCAGGAGGAGTTGTGGGCGATCGAGGTGAATCGACTCGATCTGCAGTTCGTCCATCGCCTGGAACGCGACGATCACCTGCTCGGCGCTCGCATGGTGCCGCCGGATGAGAACGTTCGCGACCTCCAGCCAGAAGTGATCTGGCACCAGCAGGCGTCCAGATGCAGCACTGTGGCTGTCGATGAGGGCGGCAATCGATGGTCCATGGTGCTCGATTCGGATGAGCGCGATTGCTGCCGAGGCATCAACGACGACCGTCTGTGTGGGAGCACCCTCAGACATCGACGGGGGGCCCCGGCTCGTCGCGGTCACGATCAAGGCGCACAGCCGTGACCGCGTCGGGAGCGTTCGGGGTTCGGCGCCTCAGCTCTCGTCCCAACGCCTCGAGCCGGTCAAGGGCGGCCCGCGTCCGCGCTCGACGGGCATCGGCGTCATCGGTGAGCCGATTCCCGTCCTCGACCGACATGAGCACGGCGAGGGGGCGCCGATCCCGCTCGATGACAAACCGCTCGCCCGCGGAGGCCTCGTCGAGGACGCGGCCAAGGGATCGTCGGAGGTCAAGCGCGGTGATGACTCGCATGGTTGACCATGATAGCAGACCTGCATAGTCATCGCGACGACCTGACGCTCCGCGCAGCAACACCCGCCGAATACGGGATCGCGACTGTCGAGGCTGGGGTCCGTCTACTCGGCAGCGACGGCAGCGACGGCAGCGACGGCAGCGACGAGCCTGCGACGTTCGACCCTCGGAACCGCGGCCCATCGAACGCCGCGAATGGCCCCTTCCAGGGCCACCAATGCCCGTTCGGTGGCGATTTCAGGCTCGATTGCGCGAAGTCTCCGCCAGGCAGCGACCGCTCCAAGGGTCCGCAAGGTCTCAACGCTCTCGATGCCGGCGCGACGAAGGCTGGGACCAAGGAGTGAACCGATGTTCACCCCGTTCTCGATCGGGATCGGAGGGGATTGCCCCTCGTCACGACTGCGCACTCGCCCTCGAGGCGAGGGTGTCGGTCTGTTCTGACTCGCGTCGTGCCATGCCCGCGTGGCCGCCGCGTTCACATCGGGCCACGGTGCCGACGGCCGAGCGATCCCGAAACCCTGGGCCAGCAGCGGGAACCCGGTCTCTGTTAGACCGAACTTCCACTGAAGAACGGGCGGGTTTGAGTTCAGATCGGCTCATCTGAGCTGTACCGGTCTGGCTACATCCGGCTGAGCGAGACGCCGATCAGCTCGAACGCCCGAGCCTGCAGCGG
>Ga0082335_1001204_pt1 | contig 57463 bp, 49 predicted proteins | sample Subgrocontami58m_FD_72375 | JGI IMG/M metagenome (GOLD analysis project Ga0082335, IMG submission 72375) | Subsurface groundwater microbial communities from S. Glens Falls, New York, USA - GMW37 contaminated, 5.8 m (SPADES assembly) (version 2) ... | reverse complement strand
CAAATCTTCCGACAAGGGTTTTGCCATGCATGCTGGCCTCCGCGTCCAGCACGCAGGGTGAATCAGAATTCGCCGCCCAAGGGAATCCCTACCGATTCAATTCGCTCGGATTTTGCTCTAGCTGTGTTAAAGCTCCAGAAAGCCGATCTTTTGTCAGTTGCTCGTTGTTTCGATCCGTCGAGCGCCAGCCCTCGCGCACGGAGCGCCAAACGCCATTTCCGTCCTCGTGCGGCTCTGGCGGGTTGGAACCAAGGAAGCCCCAGAATAGACACTCCCCAATGAATGTTATCCATAGTGTGGAGCCATCGCCCTTATCTTCAAAGAACAGTTGTGTCTCATTTGTAAATCGGGTTGCGGTCCCTTTGGTCTTGCCTTCCGCAATGAAGGATTTTTTCAGTTCGTTCCATTTTCGATCTCGGCACAAAGAAAATCGGTCCGGTCTTGAACTACCAAAGCCGAACCGAATGATGCCTTTCTCACGACATTCCGATTCCCAACTCCCACCCGCTCCGAGCTTGATATATCGCACGCGCTTAGGACCAATTGGCCTCATCGCTTCCCCCATATCTGACGGTCAAGCACTGGCGCAGCAAGCGTAGCCCGGATGGAACGCAGCTAAATCCGGGATCAGCCACGCGCAATGCGCCTGCTCAACGCCCCGCTACGCGCCTCTGATGATCCCCCTTCGTCGCCGCCCGCTTCGGCAGCCGCGCAATCTCCGTTCCCACCGCCTGCGCGGCGACCCGAATATCGTAGGCGCTTTGCAGGTTAAGCCAAAACTGCGCGCTGGTGCCGAACCAGTGTCCAAGGCGAAGCGCGGTGTCGCCGGTGATCGCACGCTTGCCTTGGATGATCTGCGTGATGCGGTTGGCCGGAACGCGCAATTGACGCGCTAGCTCCGTCGGCGTGACAGCAATCTCCTCCAGCTCCTCGGTCAGAATTTCTCCAGGGTGGATCGCAGGTCTAGCCATTATTTTCACTCCTCAATGGTAATCGACGATCTCGACATTCGAAGGTCCGGCTGCACCACGCAGCCATTCGAAGCAGATGCGCCATTGCATGTTAATGCGGATACTGAATTGGCCAACGCGGTCGCCCTTCAAGGCTTCGAGCCGGTTGCTTCTCAGCGCCCGCAATTCGTCCAAGCTTGCCGCTGCGTCGAGGATTTCCAGCCGGCGGTAGGCTTGCCGCGCGAAGGGCTGAAACTCGCGGACCACGCGACCTTCGGCAAAAACCAAGGTGCGCCTGTCCTTGTAGCTCAGTATCATAAATTTCAAGATAGCAGGATTTACGAAGTACGTCAATCGTAACTATACGCAAAATACCTAGCTGCGCCGCCTGATATCGGCCCACAGCAGCAATGATCCACCCTCTCCCACAAGGAGAAGGCAGGGTGTATCTACTCGATCGGCAACCCAACATAATTCTCCGCGAGCGATGTCGCCGCCGCGCGTGAATTGACCACATAGTCGAGCTCTGCGAGCTGGCGGCGATAGTCGAAGTCCGCCTTGAAACTGAAGCGATGCAGCAGTTGCGTCATCCAGACCGAGAAACGCTGCGCCTTCCACACCCGCCGCAGGCAGGTTGCCGAGTAGCCGTCGAGCAGGCCGGTGCGGCCGGAGCGATAGAATGCCGCGATGGCCCGGAAGAGCACCAGCACGTCCGCGAGCGCCAGGTTCATGCCCTTGGCGCCGGTCGGCGGCATGATATGCGCGGCGTCGCCGGCCAGAAACAGCCGCCCGTGCTGCATCGGCTCGACCACGAAACTGCGCATGGGCGTGATCCCCTTCTGCAATATCTTTCCTTCCATCAGCTTTCGCGCGCCGCCGAGCCGCAGATGCAGTTCCTCCCATATCCGGTGGTCCGGCCACTGAGCGATATCCTCATCAGGCTCACACTGGAGATAGAGCCGCGAGATCGCCGGTGAGCGCATGCTGCACAGCGCGAAGCCGCGCGGGTGATACGCGTAGATCAGCTCGCGCTCCGGCGGCGGCGCTTCCGCCAGGATGCCGAGCCAGGCGAAGGGATAATCCCGCTCATAGGGCGTCAGCGTGCCGGAGGGGAAGCTCGGGCGGCAGATGCCGTGAAAGCCGTCGCAGCCGCCGATGAAGTCGCAGGAAATCTCCTGCGCGGCGCCCTGGTGGCGAAAGCGGATTGTCGGTTTGTCGCCATCGAAGTCATGCAGCCGCACGTCCTCAACCTCGAAGAAAATTTGCCCGCCGTCGGCCAGCCGCCGCGCGATCAAGTCTTTGACGATCTCCTGCTGGCCGTAGATCGCGATGCCTTTGCCCACCAGCTTGCGGAAGTCGAGGTGATGCAGCTTGCCGCCGAAGCAGAGAAAGATGCCGTCGTGAAACATCCCTTCCCGCCGCAGGCGCTCGCCCACGCCCGCTTCCATCAGCAGGTCGGCGGCCCATTGCTCCAGCACGCCCGCGCGCACGCGCTGCTCGACATAGTCGCGGCTGCGCGCCTCCAGCACGATGGATTGAATGCCGGCGCGATGCAGCAAATGCGAGAGCATGAGCCCCGCCGGCCCCGCGCCCACGATCCCCACCTGGGTGTGCACCGGCCCCATCTCCCGAAAACCTACGCATAGCGGCGCCACTCAACTGGCGAGAAGGGACGAAGCCCGGAAAGGCTGGAATATTCGGGCCACCTGGCGCGCCAAAAAGTGAGGCCCGGCCCTGCGCCGCGCCGCCGCATGGCAGACCATTGTCCTATGCGCCGAAGCGCTTGACTGACTGAAGCTTTCGGGCAAGGAGGGGGGTAAAGTTGCCCACCCTGGCGGCCCTCCAACGGCGCTTCCAGGCCAGCAGAGGAAAACGAGTTGTCATGCATGAAGTCACCGACAAGTCCCACTGGCATGAGCCCAGCGGCGGCAAGGTTGCCGGCTTCGGAGAGTTCGGCCGGCCGAAGACGCCGTACGACCTATTCATGGAGTCCGAAGGCATCCCCTGCTTCCGCGATATCGGCATCGGCAAGGTGCAAAATCTTCCGCTGCAGCCGTGGAAGCGCATGGGCGGCCGGGGCACCTACATCCAGCTGCACGGCACGGAGGGCAAATGGGGCTGCTATGTGATCGAGGTGCCCGGTGCGGGCGCGCTTAACCCCGAAAAGCACATGTACGAGGAAATCTTCCTGGTGCTGGAAGGCCGCGGCACCACGGAAGTCTGGGTTGACGGCGACAGCAAGCGCCATGTTTTCGAATGGCAGCAGGGTTCGATGTTCTCGATCCCGATGAACGCCCATCACCGCATCGTCAATGCAAGCTCGAGCCCGGCGCTGCTGCTCGCCGGCACCACAGCTCCAAACGTCTTGAACATGATCAACAATGTCGATGCAGTGTTCAACAATCCGTTCAAGTTCACGGACCGCTTCAGCGGCGCCGACGATTTCTACAAGTACAAGGACGACGTCGAGCCTGATCCGGTGCGCGGGCTGGCCATGCGGCGCACCAACTTCGTCCCCGACGTGATCAATTGCGACCTTCCGCTCGACAACCGGCGCTCGCCCGGCTGGCGGCGCGTCGAGCCCTTCATGACCAACAACGTGTTCTACTACTGGATCGGCCAGCACGAGAACGGGCGCTACTCCAAGGCCCACGCGCATACCTCGGCCGCCGTGCTGATCTGCCTGAAGGGCAAGGGCTACACTTATACTTGGCCCGAGCGGGACGGCGTTACGCCGTGGAAGGATGGCAAAGCCGGCAACATCAAGCGGGTCGATTATGAATTCGGCGGCATGATCTCGGCGGCGCCCGGCGGGGCGCGCTGGTATCACCAGCATTTCGGCGCGTCGAAAGACCCGCTGCGGCTCACCGCCTGGTTCGGCCCGTTCAATCCCGGCCGCGAGCCCGGCCCGCCCGGCGAAAAGCATACCGACTACACCGGCAGGGACATCCCCGAAGGCGGCTCCGCCATCCCCTATTGGATGGAGGATCCTTACATTCGCAGGGAATACGAGGAAAAGCTGCGGCGGGAGGGCGTCGAGAGCCGCATGCGGCCGGAATACTACGACAAGAACTACAAGGGCGAATTGCCGAGGGAGTAAGAGTGCCCACGTTGGATCGCGCCGTCATCCTGAGGTGCGAGCGGGCTAAGCCCGCGAGCCTCGAAGGATGGCGATAAATGTCGAGGCAGAGCGGGGCACGGAATGCCAGTCGAAGAAACCGAGAGCGGCAAGATTTTCTTCTCCAGCCTGGGGCGCACGCTCGAAGGCGATGACGAAATCTGCATCCTCAGCGTTGGCGTCGACATCGGCTCCTCCACCTCGCATCTCGTGTTCTCGCGCATCGTGCTGGAGCGGCTCGACAGCCGCTATGTCGTCACTCAGCGCGAGACTTTCTACCAGTCCGACATCCTGCTGACGCCCTATTCGGCGGATGAGGAAATCGACGCCGACGCGCTCGGCGCCTTCATCAACCGGCAATATGCCGATGCCCAAGTTGATCCGGACGAGATCGACACCGGGGCGCTGGTCCTCACCGGCGTGGCGGTGCGGCGGCGCAATGCGCGCAAGATCGGCGAGCTGTTCGCACGCCAGGCCGGCAAATTGGTCGCGGTCAGCGCCGGCGACAATCTGGAGACGGTGATGGCCGCCTATGGATCGGGCGCCGTTGGCCGCTCCATTCGCGACAGTTCCACGGTGATGAACGCGGACATCGGCGGCGGCACATCCAAGATCGCGGTCTGCGCCGACGGCAAGGTTGTCGCGCTCACGGCGCTCGACGTCGGCGCTCGGCTCATCTGCCTCGACAACGCCGGTAAGATCGTTCGCATGGAAGAAGCCGGGTGCCGCTTCGCCGCTGGGCTCGGCCTCGATCTCAAGCTCGGCGGCACACTGCCGCCGCAGGCAGCCGAAAAGCTCGCCGCACGCATGGCCGACCGCCTGTTCGAAGCCATGCGCGGCGGATCGCCGGCAGAAGGCGGCTCACAACTGTTGCGTCTCGATCCCCTGCCCTACCGCGGCCAAATCGACGAGATCATGTTTTCCGGCGGCGTGTCCGAATTCATCTATGGGCGAGAAACCCATTCCTTCGGCGATCTTGGCGCGCTGCTCGCGGCGGAAATTCGTAAGCGCGTGGAGACCTGGGGCCCACGCATCGAAATTCCCGATCAAGGCATCCGCGCCACGGTGATCGGCGCTTCGCAATACACCACGCAGGTGAGCGGCAGTACGATTTTCGTCTCCCCGCTCGGGACATTGCCGCTGCGCAACGTGCCGGTAATCGCGCCGAGACTGCCGTTCGATGAGAACATCGATCCCCAAGCGATTTCCGCGGCGGTCGGCGCCGCTCTGCGCCAGCTCGATCTTGCGGAAGGAAAGAGCCCGGTGGCGATGTTCGTGCCCTGGCGCGGCTCGGCCACCTTCCAGCGGCTCGACGCCTTCTGCCGCGGCGCGGTCGAGGGCCTCGCGTCCGTACTGGCCAAGGGCCATCCGCTGGTGCTGGCCGGTGACGGCGACGTCGGCGGCCTGCTCGGCATTCATCTGCGCGAAGAAATGCGCCTGCCCAATCCCATCGTCTCCATCGACGGGCTCGAATTGAAGGAATTCGACTACATCGACATCGGCGCCATGATGGAAAGCTCCGGCGCGGTGCCGGTCGTGATCAAGTCGCTGATCTTTCCCACCACTGCGGGACTGGGCCGCGAATGGCGCGCGCAGCAGCGTGCCGGCGGCTCTCCGGCGTGAAGCTTTCATGAAAAACATTAAGGATTAATATGACTTATGGCAGTGCAGCAGCATTGACTTTGGGTCGCGCGTGCTTATGTTCGCCACGAACGATCGAATTATAAGATTCGACCGTCCCGCTCCCGCATTGCAGGTCGTCGTTCTTTCCGGCGCTGGTCCCGGACGGTCTCTAATCGAGGTTGTATGTCTTTTTCTCATCTTGGCTTGTCTGACAAGGTTCTCGCAGCCGTCAAAACGGCTGGTTATCCCGCACCCACCCCCATCCAGGAACAAGCCATCCCGCACGTCCTCGCACGGCGTGACGTGCTCGGCATTGCCCAGACCGGCACCGGCAAGACCGCGGCCTTCGTCTGGCCGATGCTGAACCTGCTGGAGAAAGGCCGCGCGCGGGCGCGGATGCCGCGCACGCTGATCCTGGAGCCTACCCGCGAACTCGCGGCGCAGGTGCAGGATCACTTCATCAAATACGGCGTCAATCACAAACTCAACGTTGCGCTGCTGATCGGCGGCGTGTCGTTCGACAACCAGGATACCAAGCTCACGCGCGGCGTCGATGTCCTGATCGCGACGCCGGGCCGCCTGCTCGATCATTCCGAGCGCGGAGGACTGTTGCTCAGCGGAGTGGAGCTTCTGGTGATCGACGAAGCCGACCGTATGCTCGACATGGGCTTCATTCCGGATATCGAGCGCATCGGCAAGCTGGTGCCGTTTACGCGGCAAACCCTTTTCTTCACCGCCACCATGCCGCCGGAAATCCAGCGCATCGCCGATACCTTTCTGCATAATCCGGTGCGGGTCGAAGTCTCGCGCCCAGCAACGGCCGCGGTCACGGTGACCCAGTTGCTCGTTGCCACCGGCCGCGAGCCACCCGAGAAGCGCGAAACCTTGCGCCGCCTGATCCGTTCCGTGGAAGGCTTCAAGAACGCCATCATATTCTGCAATCGCAAGCGTGAGGTCGCCCTACTCCACCGCTCGCTGGTGAGCCACGGGTTCAACGCGGTGGCGCTGCATGGCGACCTGGATCAGTCGGCGCGCACCGCCGCGCTTGACCAGTTCCGCAAGGGTGAGGCCAAGCTGCTGATTGCGTCGGACGTGGCCGCCCGCGGACTGGATATCCCCGAAGTCAGCCATGTGTTCAACTTCGATGTCCCTCACCACGCCGACGATTACGTCCACCGCATCGGCCGCACCGGCCGCGCCGGGAAGACCGGCATCGCCATCACCATCGTGACTCCGATAGATCAAAAGGCCGTCGCGGCCATCGAGAAGCTTACCGGGCAGACCATTCCCTGGTCGGGCGAGCCTGCCCGAACCGGCACCGCAGAATCCCACGATGAGAAACGCCGTGGCCGGAGTGGACACCACGGGCGTGGGCGCGACACAAAGAAACAGGCGCCTCTCGCGCGGATCGAGGAGGCCAGGCCGCGCCCGCAGTCCGAACCCAAGCCCGAACCCAAGCGCGAGCGAGCGGAAACAAGCGACGGTTCTCACCTCCCAGCCTTCCTGCTGCGGCCGGTCCGCGCCAAAGCTTAAAATTCGGCAAACGTTTGCTGGGCGTTTACCCGTCATTCACCCACTGGCAATACATTCCATGCAACATGTCGCCCATTATAAATATGGGTGGCGTCTGACAGTTTCGACCGTCGGCTGTCCTGCCGGCGATGGGGTGGAAGCTTATGACAGGGCAAGTCGCGGACGAACACGAGCGCAGCATCGCGTTCGCGAAGGTTGCTCTTGGTCAGATCAGGGCGCTGCGGCAAACAGCGTCGCCCCGCAACTACGAAATCTGGTACACCTACGCCACCGGCTACAATCCCCAGCTCAATGAAACCATCAATGAAATGCTGGAGCGCAAGGGCCAGGTCACCGAGGCCGACCTCGATCAGCTCTACGAGACCTATTTTTCCCCCACCCGCTTGAGCCAGCGCCTCGACCAGGTCGGCTCGCAGGTCCGCGATGAGATTGAGCAGGTCATGGCCATGATCGAGGCCGCTGCCGGCTCCGCCACCAGCTATACGGAAAGCCTCGCCGGCATGAGCGAGCAGCTCGGTTCCGCCAAGGATCGCGAGGGGCTGCGCACGATCGTCGAGAGCCTGGTGCAGACCGCCAAGGAGATGGAGCAGAGCAATCAGGCGCTCGAGGCCCGGCTGTCGGCCTCCAAGCAGGAGATCAATCAGCTCCAGGAAAATCTCGAGACGGTCCGCCACGAGAGTCTGACCGACCCGCTGACCACGCTCGCCAACCGAAAATATTTCGATCAGGCGCTCGACAAGGCCATCGCCGAGGCCGTCACCAAGCGCGAGCCGCTGTCACTGATGATGACGGACATCGATCATTTCAAGAATTTCAACGACACTTTCGGCCATTTGACCGGGGATCAGGTGCTGCGGCTCGTCGCCATATCGGTGAAGAACAACGTCAAGGGCCAGGACATCGCCGCCCGCTACGGCGGCGAGGAATTCGCCGTGGTGCTGCCGAATACGGTGCTGCGTTCGGCGACCACCGTGGCCGATCACATCCGCCGTGCGGTGATGACCAAGCAATTGATGAAGCGCTCGACCCACGAGCAGCTCGGCCGCATCACCATATCCATCGGCGTCGCCTCGTTGCGCGCCGGCGATACCGCCCAGGCGCTGATCGGCCGCGCGGACACTTGCCTCTATGCCGCCAAGCGCAACGGCCGCAACCGCGTCATCAGCGAGGCCGACCCGGAAGTCGCCCCGCCCAAAACGCAGGTGGCCTGAGCTTCAATCACTTTTACTTGGATAACTTGCGGCGTGATTGGCCGGCCGCGGCGCGCCGGGCCGCCGCCAGCGCTTCGTTTGCCCATCGCGCAAGCTCATCTGGGTCGTCGTAAAGCCGGTCCGGCATGCGCCAATAGGACATCGCAACGCGCTTGTCGTTCTTGGCGGCGTAAATGAATGGTCCCAGGCCCTCGCGTTCGAACGCAGGAATAGTGCGCTCGTCGGCCTTGAGAAAAATAATTCCATCGGCAACCAACGCAAACATTGTGGCGTCGGCGTAGATCCCCGCACCTCCAAACATGCGGCGGATCACAACCGGCCCGAAAGCCGCGAACAACTCGCGAATATGATCGGGATCCTCGGCACCGCCGGCCACCCGCGCGGCCTCAATGCGTCTCGGCTGGCGCGCCATCCTGCGCCGGCTTCAACTGCACCGACTCGCCGCAGCCGCAGGCCGAGGTCTGGTTCGGATTATTGAAGACAAACTGCGTGGCGAGCTTGTCAGTCTTGAAGTCCATCTCGGTTCCGAGCAGGAACATCACCGCCTTGGGATCGATCAGGATGCGCACACCCTTGTCCTCGATCACCTCGTCGTGCGGTCCGGCCTGTGTCGCATATTCCATGGTATAGGCCATGCCCGCGCAGCCGCCGTTCTTCACGCCGACGCGCACGCCGGTGATGGAGCCTTCCGCCTTCGTCATCACTTCCTTGATGCGCGTGGCGGCGGCATCCGTAAGCCGCATCACCTGAGGTCTCGGCCGCATCGTGGCCATTGCTTCATCCCTCTTTCACAAGCCATCGCTGGCGCGACTGCTTAATAAGTAAGCCTTTATTCTCTTAAGACAACGCTACCACATGTTGAGCACGAGCCGCGCTTCGTCCGACATCCGGCTCGGATCCCAGGGCGGATCCCACACCACGTTGACCTTCACCTCGCCAACGCCGGGCACGCTCGCGACCGCATTCTCCGCCATAATCGGCAATTCCTGCGCCGAAGGACAATTAGGGGTGGTGAGCGTCATGTCCACGGTCACCGCGCGGTCGGCGGCGATGTCAATCTTATAGATCAGCCCGATCTCATAGATGTCCGCCGGAATTTCCGGGTCATACACCGTCTTCAGCGCGGCGACGACGCCGTCGGTCAGACGTGCCAACTCATCCTGCGACAGCGCCGAGGTCTTGTCGCCCGGCGCAGCCTCGCCGTTCGGCGCCAGAGGCGCCGCAGGCGCCGCAGGCACAGCTTCCGCGTTTTTCGTCTCGTCGCTCATGCGAAAAAATCCTGCGCCTTAATCAAGGCCATCGCAAGGCTGTCCACTTCCGCCTTGGTATTGTAGAGCGCAAACGAGGCGCGGCAGGTAGCGGTCACGCCAAAGCGCGCCAACAGCGGCATGGTGCAATGGGTTCCGGCGCGCACCGCCACGCCCGCGCGGTCGATCACAGTCGCCACGTCATGCGGGTGCGCGCCTTTCATCCCGAAGGAAATGATCGCGCCCTTGTCCTTCGCCGTGCCAATAATCCGCAGTGAATTGATTTCCCGCAGCCGATCCTGGGCATAGCTCAGCAGCGCGCTCTCGTGCGCCCGGATGCGCGTCTTGCCGACGGAATTGACGTAATCGATGGCGGCGCCGAGCCCGATCGCCTGCACGATCGCCGGCGTTCCGGCCTCGAATTTGTGCGGCGGGTCGCCGTAAGTGATGCGATCCTCGAACACCTCGCGGATCATCTCGCCGCCGCCGTTGAACGGCGGCATCGCCGTGAGATGTTCGTGCTTGCCGTAGAGCGCGCCGATGCCGGTCGGCCCATACAGCTTGTGGCCGGTGAAGACATAAAAGTCGCAGCCGATGTCGGCTACATCCACGTCGAGATGCACCGCCGCTTGGCTTCCGTCCACCAGCACCGGGATGCCGCGCGCATGCGCGAGCTTCACCACGTCTTTCACCGGCACGATGCTGCCGAGCGCATTCGACATCTGCGTGATCGCCACCATCTTGGTGCGTGGCCCGAGCAGCTTCTCGAATTCGTCGATCAGGAAATTTCCGTCGTCGTCCACCGGCGCCCAGCGGATCACCGCGCCTTGCCGCTCGCGCAGGAAATGCCAGGGCACGATGTTGGAATGGTGCTCCATGATGGACAGCACGATCTCGTCGCCCGCCTTGATGCGTTCGCGCCCGAACGTGGCGGCCACCAGGTTGATTGCCTCGGTGGCGTTGCGGGTGAAGATGATTTCCTCGCGCCGGCCGGCATTGAGGAATCCGCGCACTTTCTCGCGCGCGCCCTCGTAGGCCTCCGTCGCCGTATTGGCGAGGTAATGCAGCCCGCGATGCACGTTAGCGTATTCCGACGTGTAGACCTTGTACATGCGGTCGAGCACTGCCCTGGGCTTCTGCGCCGAGGCCGCATTGTCGAGATAGACCAGCGGCTTGCCGTGGACATGCATCGCCAGGATCGGAAAATCCTCGCGGATGCGATCGACGTTATAGGAACCGTTGGTCACCGCCGGATGCATTGTTATTCTCTCGCCTTCAACCACGCCGCGACCGTTTCCATCAACACTTCACGCAGGCCCGCATGTTCGATGCCTTCGATCGCTTCGCCGACAAAGGATTGGATCAGCAGCGCCTCGGCTTCCTTCTCCGGAATGCCGCGCGCCTTCAGATAGAATAGGAGATTCTGATCGAGCGCGCCCGCCGTCGCGCCGTGTCCACATTGCACGTCGTCGGCAAAAATCTCCAGCTCCGGCTTGTTGGCCGCCTCAGCGCGCTCCGAGAGCAGCAGCGCCTGGGTCATCATCTTGGCATCGGTCTTCTGCGCGCCCGGCCGCACGATGATCTTGCCTTGGAATATGCCGTGGCTGTCGCCGTCCAGCACCGACTTGAACAATTCGCGGCTCTGGCAGCCAGTCACCACATGGTCTACGACCAGCGTGGTGTCGGCGTGCTGGCGGCCCTTGAGCAGGCTGGCGCCGCGGATACCGGCCACCGTCTCTTCCCCGGCCAGCAGTAGGAATATCTGGTTACGCACCACCGCCCCGCTGGCGATAAAGGTAAAGGCGTTGAACCGGGCATGCGCGCCGACCGCGGCCATCAGCGTGGAGACATGCAGCGCCTTGCCCCCTTCGCCGATGAGCCTGACGTGATCCATGTGCGCCTTGTCGCCGACGACAAGTTCAAGCGCGGAATTCACCTGATAGTCGGGGTCGGCCCCGCCTTCATGGCTTTCGATCACCATGGCGCGCGCGCCTTGTTCGACCACGACCAGCGAGCGCGTAAAGATCGCCGCCGGTATGGCTGGCCCGACGAACATCAGATGCAGCGGCCGATCGACGGCCGCGCCGGCGGCCACATGAATGACCGCGCCGTCACCCATCAAGGCCGTGTTCATCTCGACCGCGGCATCATCGGCGCCGACGACCTTGCCCAGATATTGGGTGATGAGCGGATCGCCCGCGGCCAGAGCCTGCGCCATGGAGCGGATGGTCAAGCCGCGCTCCAGCCCGGCGAGATCGGAAAGCTCCGGCACGAAAGCGCCGTTGACAAAGACGATGCGGCGGCATTCCACGTCGCCGACCAGCTTGCCGGCCGCCTTGGCGCGCGCCTTCGCCGCGGCATCGGGCGGCGGGGCAAGCGGCTTGGCTTCGCGCATCAGGGCGCGCAGGTCGGTGTACTTCCATTCCTCCACGCGCCGGTGCGGCAGCCCGCGCGCGTCGAAATTTCGGAACGCCGCCTCGCGCAGCTTGGCGACCTCGCCCGCCCCCGGCAGCTTGCCCTTATGAACCGCGAAGGTCTCGGCCAGCGCCAGCTCGGCCGCGGTCTTCATGGGTTTGATCTCGGCGTTCATCAAATCATCCGCAGCCGCCGTCAGGCGACGGCCTCGTCCTGATATTGCGCATAGCCGCGCGCTTCCAGCTCCAGCGCCAAGTCCTTGCCGCCGGTCTTCACCACCCGGCCCTTGGACAGCACATGCACCACGTCGGGCACGATGTAGTCGAGCAGCCGTTGATAGTGGGTGATGACGATCATGGAGCGTTCAGGCGAACGCAGGCGATTGACGCCTTCCGACACGGTCCGCAGCGCGTCGATGTCGAGCCCGGAATCCGTCTCGTCGAGCACGGCGAGCCGCGGCTCCAACAGCGACATCTGCAAAATCTCGTTGCGCTTCTTCTCGCCGCCGGAAAAGCCGACATTCACCGCGCGGCGCAGCATCTCGGGATCGATGCCGAGCTTGCCCGCCACCTCGCGCACCTTCTTGATGAATTCCGGCGTGGAGAGTTCCGGCTCGCCACGCCGCTTGCGCTGGGCGTTGAGCGCGGTGCGCAGAAAAGTCATCGAGGCGACGCCGGGAATTTCCAGCGGATATTGGAAGGCGAGGAACACGCCTTTGGCCGCGCGCTCGTCGGGCTGCATCGTCAGCAGGTCTTCCCCATCCAGCAGCACCTGGCCCTGGGTGACCGTGTAGCCGGGCTTGCCCGCCAGCACATAGGCAAGCGTCGATTTGCCCGAGCCGTTTGGGCCCATGATGGCGTGGACCTCGCCTTTGTTCACCGTGAGGTCGATGCCGTTCAGGATTTTCTTGCCGTCCACTTCGGCATGCAGGTTTTTGATTTCGAGCAGAGGCATCAGCCGAGGTTCCTTGAATTTTCACCGCCCCAGCGCCAGTGCCAGGGTCCATCGGTTTTGTGCCGCGTGATCCAAGTCATCGCGACGGTGACCACGATCAGTATCGCGGCCCATGCGATCCAGGCCGAAAAGGTAAGGTCCCGGCCAATCAGAACGAAACTCATGACGGCGATGAAGACGGCATAGGCCGCTAGCAGCATCCAGCCTTCCCAGGTGGTCGGCGTCGCGCCATAGCCATAGGTCTTCGGTTTGAACCAGAACTCGTTCATCGCACTACCCCACGGTCAGCCGACCGATCCTTCAAGCGAGATCGAGATCAGCTTCTGCGCCTCCACGGCGAACTCCATCGGCAATTGCTGCAGCACGTCCTTGACGAAGCCGTTGACCACCAGCGCCACCGCCTCCTCCGCCGAGAGCCCGCGCTGGCGGCAGTAGAACAAAACCTCCTCGGAGATTTTCGAGGTGGTGGCCTCGTGCTCCAGCACCGCCGATGAATTCTTAGCCTCGATATAGGGCACCGTGTGCGCGCCGCACTTGTCGCCGATCAGGAGCGAGTCGCAGTTGGTGAAGTTGCGCGCGCCCGTTGCCTTGCGATGCGCCATGACAAGACCACGATAGGTATTGTTGGAGCGCCCCGCGGCGATGCCCTTGGAAATGATGCGGCTCGTGGTGTTCTTGCCGAAATGCAGCATCTTGGTGCCGCTGTCCACCTGCTGGCGGCCATTGGAGATGGCGATGGAATAGAACTCGCCACGCGAATTGTCGCCGCGCAGGATGCAACTCGGGTATTTCCAGGTGATGGCCGAGCCGGTTTCAAGCTGCGTCCAGGAAATCTTCGCGTTCTTGCCGCGGCAGTCACCGCGCTTGGTGACAAAATTATAGACGCCGCCGCGCCCTTCCTTGTCGCCGGGATACCAGTTCTGAATAGTGGAATATTTGATTTCGGCGTCGTCGAGCGCCACCAGCTCGACCACCGCAGCGTGAAGCTGGTTCTCGTCGCGCGACGGCGCAGTGCAGCCTTCCAGGTAACTCACATAGGAGCCCTTGTCGGCGATGATGAGCGTGCGCTCGAACTGGCCGGTATTCTTCTCGTTGATGCGGAAATAGGTCGAGAGCTCCATCGGGCAGCGCACGCCGGGCGGCACATAGACAAATGAGCCGTCGGAAAACACCGCCGCGTTGAGCGTGGCGAAGAAATTGTCGGTGATCGGCACCACCGTGCCGAGATATTTGCGCACCAGCTCCGGATGCTCGCGCAGCGCCTCGGAGATCGGCATGAAGATCACGCCGGCCTGTTTCAGTTCCTTTTGAAACGTCGTCGCTACCGAGACGGAATCGAACACCGCGTCCACCGCCACCCGCGAGCGGGTGCCGTCCGGGCGCTCGACGCCCGCGAGGATTTCCTGCTCGCGCAGCGGAATGCCGAGCTTCTCATAGGTCTTGAGGATTTCCGGGTCGACCTCGTCGAGCGAGCGCAGCGGATTCTTCTTCGGCGCCGAGTAGTAATAGAGATCCTGATAATCGATCGGCCCATAGTTCACGCGCGCCCATTTCGGCTCGCGCATGGTCAGCCAGCGCCGGAAGGCTTCCAGCCGCCATTCCAGCATCCATTCCGGCTCGCTCTTCTTGGCCGAGATGAAACGGACCGTGTCCTCGGTCAGCCCCTTGGGAGCCTTGTCGGATTCGATATCGGTGACGAAACCGTACTTGTATTGGTCGACGTCGATGCGACGGACCTGCTCGACGGTCTCTTGTACTGCCGGCATTCATTCCCTCCGCTCACGGTTTCAAGGACCGCGGGTTGGATCAGTCGGTTATGGTCGTTTGTCGCGCCCGGATATTCACCCTTTTGCGATGCCGTTAGGCGGCCATACCCTGTCCCTCTTTAACTAATGCTCTTGCGACCTTAATCCAAGCATCAATGAAGTGGTCGATGTCGGATTCGGCCGTCATCCAGCCCAGGCTGACCCGCACACTGCCGCGGGCCAGGGCCGGGGAAACGCCCATGGCCGCAAGTACATGGGAAGCTTGCACTTTTCCCGACGAACAGGCCGCGCCGGAGGACACGGCAAAGCCCTCTAGATCGAGCGCGATCACGGCGGTTTCGGCCTTGGCCCCCGGCAGGGCGAAAAGCGTTGTGTTTGGCAGGCGTTCGGCCTCGGCGCCAAAGATAATCAGCTCAGGCGTGACCCCCTTGAGCCTAGCCTCAAGCCGGGCGCGCAAGGCTGCCATGCGGGCAGCGTCCGCCTCTCGTGTACGGCCGGCCGCCTCCGCCGCCGCGCCGAAACCCGCGATCGCCGCCACATTCTCGGTGCCGGCCCGCAACCCGCGTTCCTGGCCGCCGCCCCGCATCAGGGGCGCCGGATGCAGCGCTTCATCGCGGCGGATCAGCGCGCCCGCGCCTTTCGGGCCGCCGAGCTTGTGCGCGGAAATGGTCAGAAGGTCCGCGCCCAATTCACGGATGTCGCAGCGAATCCGCCCCGCCGCCTGAACCGCGTCCACATGCAGCAGCGCGCCCGCTTCATGCGCTATTGCAGCCACTTCGGAAATTGGTTGAATGACGCCGGTCTCGTTATTCGCGGCCATGACCGAGACCAAGGCCCGCTCACCTTTCGCCGCAAGCGCCGCCAGCCGGCCCGCGAGCGCATTCAGATCGATCACGCCCCGCGGCGTGACCGGCACTTGCTCCACCGCGTCCGGGGCGAACCGGCCGCCGTCCCGCACCGAGACATGCTCGATGGCGGACACCAGCAGCCGGCGGCAGCCGGTCTTGTTGCCGGCGGTTTCGACGGCCGGCGTGAGCGCCAGCATATTCGCCTCGGTCCCGCCGGAGGTGAAGGTGACCAGCTTGGACTCCGCGCCCACCAGGGCCGCGACCTTTTCCCGAGCATCCTCCACTAGGTGCCGGGCGGCGCGGCCTTCACTGTGAACGGAGGACGGGTTGCCGGCGCAGTTCAGCGCCGCCACCATGGCGGCGCGCGCCTGCGGCCGCAGCGGCGCGGTGGCGTTCCAATCAAGGTAGGTCCGGTCCGGCATATCCTTAATCCGACAATCAATTATATCCCATCTGGCAGGCCTATGCCCCCTGATAAAGCTTGCTTTTTGCCCCCCCGATCATGATATGAAACGGCCCCTGGCGGGCACCGCATGGCTGCGGTTCCCGGCCGGCTGCGCTCCAGAATTTAGAATGCTTCCAAATAGTTACGTGCACGCCGTGTCGCGGTCAAGCGCGCTTTGCCCGGCGGGAAGTTTGAGGTCCTGATCTATGCCTGAAGTCATTTTCACCGGCCCAGCCGGCCGAATTGAGGGCCGCTACCACCCCTCGCGGCAGAAGAATGCCCCGCTTGCCATCGTGCTACATCCGCATCCGCAGTTCGGCGGCACGATGAATCACCAGATCACCTATCAGCTCTATTACGCCTTCGCACACCGCAATTTTTCCGTCCTGCGTTTCAATTTCCGCGGCGTCGGGCGCAGCCAAGGCAGCTTCGACCACGGCACCGGCGAGTTGTCGGATTCCGCCGCGGCGCTCGACTGGGCGCAGACCATCAATCCGGAAGCGCGCAGCTGCTGGATCGCCGGCTTCTCCTTCGGCGCCTGGATCGGCATGCAGCTCCTGATGCGCCGGCCGGAGATCGAAGGCTTCATCTCCATCGCGCCGCCGGCCAATCTCTACGACTTCTCATTCCTCGCCCCCTGCCCGTCGTCCGGCCTCATCATCCATGGTGACAAGGACGTCGTCGTCCCGCACAAGGACGTGACCGGTCTCGTCGACAAGCTGAAGACGCAAAAGGGCATCGTTATCGACCAGAAGGTCGTGCCCGGCGCCAATCATTTCTTCGACGGCAAGATCGAGGTGTTAATGACCGCCGTGGCCGCTTATCTCGACAAGCGCCTGGGCACCAGCGGCCGCAAGCCCAGCGCGGCGTAAATCCTTTATTTCGGATTAGCCACCACCCCGCCCGTCATCGGCCGCGGCACGCCGGTGGTGGTCGGGTATGTGAGCGGCAGCCGCTTCAGCGTCCGCACCGCCAGATAGGCGAAAGCCTGCGCTTCCAGCGCATCCGCCGACCAGCCCACCGTATTTGCTGTTTCCACCGCCGCCGGCGCGAGTCGCTCGCGCAGCATGCGCACCAAGGTCGGGTTATGCGCGCCGCCGCCGGCGACGATCCATGAGCGCGGCGCTTTGGGAAGTTTCGGCACCACGCGCGCCACCGCCGCCGCCGTCAGCGCCGAGAGCGTGGCGGCGCCATCGACCACGGAAAAATCTGGCAGCCCGATATGAGCGAAGGCGAAGGCATTGCGGTCGAGCGATTTCGGATAGGGTTCGGCAAAGAACGGATGTTCAAGCACACGCGCGACGAATTTTTCATCGGCGCGCCCCTTCGCCGCCTGGTCGCCGTCGCGGTCGAGCGGCCGGCCGGTGCGCGCACGCATGAAATCGTCGATCAGCGCGTTGCCCGGTCCGGTGTCGCAGGCGACCGGATCGCTTCCCTTCTCCACATAGGTGACATTGGCAACGCCGCCGATGTTGAGCACCGCGAGCGGGCCGGACCGGTCGAGATTTTCCGCAATCGCCCGGTGAAAGACCGGAACGATCGGCGCCCCCTGCCCTCCCGCCGCAACGTCCGCGGCGCGAAAGTCGTGCGCGACCGGAATCCCAAGCCGGGCGGCCAGTGCCGCGCCATCGCCGATCTGCACCGTCAGCCCGTCCTGTGCCTTGTGAATCACCGTCTGGCCGTGAAAGCCTACCACCGCCACGCCGCCGCGCTTGATGCCGTTGCTCTGCAAGAAGGCTTCCACCACATCGCCATGCACCTTGGTCACGAAGGTTTCCGCTTGCGCCAATATGCCAGGCCGTTGCCGGCGATCCGTGAGCGCCGCCCCTGCCGCCAGCGCCTGGCGCAGCAGGTCGCGCTCGGCGTCTCCATAGGGCCGGTAGCCGGTGGGGCCGAAATGCGTGATACGCTCGCCGTCCGTCTCGATCAGCGCCACGTCGACGCCGTCCAGCGACGTGCCGCTCATCATTCCGATAGCGGTAAGGGTGGTCATGGCCCCAAGGGTCAAGTTCAAGCGTCCAGTTGAATCAGTTGCCGGACCTGTTACACAACCGGCCACAAGACATCGATAAGCCAAACCCATGACGGCCTACAAGTCCGACTTCCTCAACGTGCTGGCGAGCCGGGGCTTCATCCACCAGCTCTCCGACGCCGAAGCCCTCGATGCGCGGGCCGCCGCGGGCGCGATCACGGCCTATGTCGGCTTCGACGCCACCGCGTCCAGCCTGCATATCGGCAATCTGTTGTCGATCATGATGCTGCGCTGGCTGCAAAAGACCGGCCACCGTCCGATTGCGTTGATAGGCGGCGGCACCAGCAAGATCGGCGACCCTTCAGGCAAAGACACCGCCCGCTCGCTGCTCTCCGACGCGCAGATCGAGGCCAACATCGCATCCATCCGCACGGTGTTCGCGCGCTTTCTCGATTTCAACGCCGGCGCAGTCATGGTCAATAACGCCGAGTGGCTTGATCGCCTTCTCTACATCCCATTGCTGCGCGAGGTCGGGCGGCATTTCACCATCAACCGCATGCTCGCCTTCGATTCGGTGAAGCTGCGGCTCGACCGCGAGCAGCCGCTGACCTTCCTGGAATTCAATTACATGATCCTGCAGGCCTACGATTTCGTGGAACTGCACAAGCGCCACGGCTGCGTCTTGCAGATGGGCGGCTCGGATCAGTGGGGCAACATCGTCAACGGCATCGAGCTGGGACGGCGCATGCTCGACGTGCAGCTCTTCGCGCTCACCACGCCGCTGCTGACCACCTCCTCCGGCGCCAAGATGGGCAAGACCGAAAGCGGCGCGGTATGGCTCAACGCCGACATGATGCGCCCCTACGACTACTGGCAGTTCTGGCGCAACGCCGAGGACGCCGACGTCGTGCGGCTGCTCAAGCTATTCACCGAGCTTCCGCTGGATGAGATCGGCCGGCTTGCCGCACTCAAGGGCCAAGAGATCAACGAAGCCAAGAAAATCCTCGCCACCGAGGCGACCGCGCTGCTGCACGGCCGCGCCGCGGCGGAAGAGGCCGAACGCACCGCGCGCACGACGTTTGAGACCGGCGGCCTCGCCACCTCGTTGCCAACGTTCGAAATACCGCGCAAGGAGCTTGAGCAAGGTCTCGGCGTTCTGGCGGCCTTTGCCAAAGCGGGGCTTGTCGCCTCCACCAGCGAAGCGCGCCGCCAGGTCAAAAGCGGCGGGTTGAAGGTGAATGACGCCGCCGTCACCGACGAGAAGATGCTGTTGACGCCCAAGCATCTGACGCCCGAAGGCGTCGTCAAACTCTCGCTCGGCAAAAAGCGGCATCTATTGCTGAAGCCAACCTGACCAGTTAGCGAAGAATGTCGAAGTCGCGGTCGTTGTTGCGGAATTCAAAGAATTTCCGCAGCAGGCCCGGAGCCACGGCGGAAAGCGGATTGACGTTGAGGCGCGGCGCATTGGGCGGGCCTACTACCTCATAAGTGACGCCAAGCAGTCCCTCGTTGCCGCCGCCGAGGAAGTAGCCCACGATCGGAAGCTGCCCAAACACGTTGTTCAACTGGTACAGCGGCACGAAGGAGCCGCGCAGGTACACTTCATCCGCATTGTAGTTGATCTGGCCGTCGATGGTCGCGCCTACAATCCCTTGCACGACGCCATCGCGAATTTGCAGGCGTCCGGGCGTGCGCGTGAACTCGGCCCGCATGCGCGAGAATTTCACGCCGTCGCGCAGCGCATTGGGCGCGCCGGATACAATGCGATCCAATGCCGTTTCACCGCGGATGGAAAAATCGCTGATACTCACCGTGCCCTCCTGCGGCGCGGAACTGGCGGTGGGAGAATCCATCGCCACCCACATCTGCCCGCCGACCATGCGGGCATATGTGTCGATGAAACGGAATAAGGCTCCGGCATCCTTGGTCTCGAAATAGACGACCTGGCGGCCGGTCGCGCGGTTGCGCAAATCGCCAAGCAGCACGGTGTCGCGGCCAAGCTTGGCATTCAGCCCGAAACTACGGATCTGGTCCGCACGGCGCGACAGCTTCAATTCGAGCGTGCGCAACGTTTCGCCGTTGAACCCCAACACAGTGCCGAGCTTGATATCGAGATCGAGATTGGCCAGGCTTTTGGCCTTGGCGTCCGTATGTGAGCCGGCCACCGCGGTCTTGACGAACCCCCTGCCGTCGTAGATTTCGCCGCGCATGGTCACCCGCAGCGTGCCATCGGCCGCTCGGTCCGCCTTCAACGAAGTCTTGTCGCCTTCCGACGGGCTAAAGACTGGAAAATGCGCGGAAGTTATTTCGCCCGAACCATCGACTTCGACGCTTCCTTTGACCTGCGTGCCCGCCCCCTCGATCGTCAGGTCGTCGAGCCGCGCGGCTTGCCCCTTGTTGATCAGCGCAAAGTTGGCACGCGCGGCTTTGCCTGCCGGTTTCACCCAGCCAGGCAAAAGATTGTCGACACGCGCCTGCGTCAGATCGAGTTCAACATTGAAGCGGCTCTCTTTGCCGGGCTCCACAACACGGCCGCTGAGCGTGACCGGCACCGGTCCGGTGACGGCGCCGCCCGCGCCGAAGCCGAATTTTGCGCGCGCTGCTTCATCGAGGACGGATTGGATGCGAACTTCCGCAGCAGCGTCCGCCTTGGCCTTGCGGTAATCAAGCGCGGCAGGCACGCCTGCGATCTTTACGTCGCCCTTGATCTGATAGCCTTGATTGCTGGCGGTGATGCGAATGGCCGCCGCCTCCACCTTTTGCGCCAGGAACATCCGGTCGGCGGCAAAATTGGTGACGTCGGCTGTAACCGAATAGGTCGTCGACCCTACCGGCAAGTCCGGCTTGATCGGAAAGCCAAGCGTCACCTGGGCAGTGAGCGTTCCACGAGCGGCAGCCGGCTCAAAGGGCAGGCCGGAAAACTGGCGCAATCGTTCCATCGCGAGCAATTCGGCGGCGGCCGGAACCAGGCCTTCCACGCGGAAGCGCGTGCGCGACGCGGGCTCCGGCCCGTGTGTTTTGGGCACCTCAAACACGCCGTCGGCCAATGTCAGCTTGCGGCCGGATGGCAGTTCCACGGTTCCTCGGCTCATCCTGACCGTCGCGGTCTGGCCGGTCACCCGCACGGTGAGATCGGCCTCGCGTATTTCGGGGAGCGTGTCGACGGGCCGCATCGCCGTATCGCGCATCGCCATGTCCACCGATAAGCCGTCTTCCGGCGCGGCCGGCCCCCCCCGCTTGAACGCTGAAATCGGAGCATTTGTTGCGATTACCAAGCGCTCGACGGTGCCGCCCGCGGTGCGGTCCTCCACCCACTGCCGCAACGGCGGATTGACGAAGGACGGCCAGAGTTTCTTCATGGTCGACAGCGTCATGCGCGTGGCCGCAAGCCCGAGCGCCAAACGCGGATCGCCGTTTGAAAAATCAAGACTGCCTGTGAGCGCGACGCTGGTCTCCGTCTCCACGTTGGCCAGATCGCCCTGCTCCAATGTCATTCGTCGCTGCACGGGATCGATGCGCGCGCGTACCAGGATGCGGTTGAAGATCACCGGACCGTCGTTTCCCTGGCTCGCACCGAGAACGACGGTGCCCCCGGTCATCCCCACGGTCCATAAGCCGCCCCCCACTCGCGGTGGTTCGACCTGGGCGAACAGCGTCATCCGATTGCCGCCCGATATAAGTTGGAATGGGATGGTCAAAAGGCGGCGTGATGCATCCCAATTGAGATTGAATTCGGCGCGATCGATCCGAACGCTGAGGTCTGCGTCATCTGGATCCGTCACCGAGCCGCCTTCGACAATGATCCTTCCCTGCAACACCTGCGTTGCGCCGTCGGCGGCAATTTCAGCGCGCAGACTCGCGGAAATCGGCAATTTATCCAGGATAGGGCCCTCGCCAACGCGCATCGCCAGCAACAAATCCTTGGCTAAAACCCGCCGCGCCTCCACATTGAAGACGCGCCGGCCCGACTGAATCGGAGCCACCGCGGCCGACAGCAGCCACGGCCGATCCTCATTCTCGGATTCCACGCTGAAGACGACGCCGCCGTCCTTGAGGCGCATGAGGCTCAGGTTGATGTTCTCTAAGGTCCAGGGCGGGCCATTATTGCGCTGATCGTCGACCTCGAGATTGCCGTTTTTGAGGCCCAGCTCCGTGAGATCATGGCCGTCGAGTCCGCTGGCGCCGAGACTGTCGATCCATGCCAGCAGCGCGGCAAGATTTTCGATGGTGCTTTGCGGCGAGGCGGCGGCTGCTGCCACGTCGCGTGAACTGTCCTGCGCGCCGGGTTCGCGCGCTGCATTCGCCGGAAATCTGGCCGCCGCTGCCGAGGCCGTCGCAATCGGATGCTTGTCGGCGCCGGCAAACACGGTGACATTGCCGCCCGGGTCGATGCGGACCGCCATCTTCGCTCCCACCAGGCTGAGGCGCTCCGCGCGCGCATGTCCGGCGAGCAAGCTCGTCCCGGAGATGCCAACCTCGGCTTTCGGCGCGCTCGCCGCGATTGCCCCCTCCGCGTCGCGCACGACAATGTCGCGCAGGCGAAGACGGATGCGTCCAGCCTCGTCGCGCTCAAGCTGCGTGCCGCCGACCTCGACTTTGTACCCGCTGCCGAAATTCTCCTCGATCGCCGCAGTGAGCCAGGGAGTCGCTATATCGAGTTCGATCGGGCCGCTCGCCAGCCGCCACCATAGCGCGACGAAGAACACGGCGAAGACGGCCGCCGCCGCGCCCAGCCCGATCAGGGATCGGCGCATCAGCGGCCGCTGCAGAATCGGGCGGATTCGGCGCCAAAGAGCCACGATCATCGGCCTGGTGGCGCGCGCGGCCGGGGCCTTGTGCGCCTGCCAGTGCAGATGCAGGCTCGCCTCCAACTTGCGAAGCGCCGCGATGCTCGGACTGGTGTGTTTGTCCGCCATGCCCTACCTGGGCGGCCTCCCGCCCATGATGATAGCTGCCGCGATATCGCCCGGGAGGCGATTCGTCTGCGTCGGCCGGGGTTTCACACAAAAAAACACGGCCCCACCCCGGCCAGTCCCCGTATCTTGTCGGCCACATTGAACCTTGGAAAGCGACGAAAGGAAGGCGCATGACCCCGCTTCTTGCCCCTGGCGACAAGGCCCCACCCTTCTTACTGCCCCGCGATGGCGGCGGCCGCATTTCATTGTCCGACTTCGCCGGCCGGAACTTCGTGCTCTATTTCTACCCAAAGGCGGACACGCCCGGCTGCACACGCGAAGCGCGGGCCTTTTCGGCGCTGCGCCCCGCTTTCGAAGCCGCGGGCACCGCCATCCTCGGCGTCTCCGCCGACCCGGTAAGAGCACAAGACAAGTTCAAGGCGAAATATGACCTTTCCATCCCATTGGCCTCCGACGAGACGCATCAGATGCTCGCGGCCTATGGCGCCTGGGGCGAGAAATCCATGTATGGGCGGACCTTCATGGGCGTCATCCGAACTACCTTCCTGATCGACCGGCAGGGCCGGATTGCGCGCATCTGGCCCAAAGTTTCGGTCGAAGGCCATGCCGAAGACGTGCTCGCGGCGGCGAAGGCCTTGTGACGTTTACCATTCAGGCGTCGTGATTGGATTCCGTTTCCGGAAAATTAACCACGGCAGGATGAAATCGGCGGCATCAAGTTGCCGGCTGCCCATGCGCGGACCGGCGTGGGAGTGTTTATGCCGTACCGGTCCGGGTCTTACTATCAGCATTATGATGGTCATCATGATGGTCATCACTACGATGGTCATTCAGCCCGTCACCCTCAGGCAAGAGCGCAGGCTGCCGCGGTTCGCCGTCATGCCGTGATCGCACGTGATTACATCCTCGGTCACGCCGGCCGTCACGTCCGCATCGGTCCGATCGCTTTTTGGATCGTTGTGGGTACCCTTGTCATCATGGCGGTGTGGACGATCGCCACCGCTACTTACTTTGCCTTTCGCGAAGATGTGCTCACGCGCCTGATCGGCCGGCAGGCGGAGATGCAATTCGCCTACGAGGACCGCGTCGCCGACCTGCGCGCGCAAATCGACCGAATCACCAGCCGCCAGCTTCTCGACCAGGAGCAATTCGAGCAGAAACTCGAGCAGATCGTGCGCCGCCAAGCTGCGCTGGAGCAGCGCGCCTCAACGCTGAGCACGGCGGCTGATCCGACGCCCACGGGTTCCATCAAGCCCGGGCCGCGCAGCCCCGCCATCGAGGTGCCCGCGTCCGCTCCGCCAAAGCCATCGCCCATCAGCGACACGGTGATCTTCACCGCCCCACCCGACCGCAAGGCGCGGCTGGAACCACGCGCTCTGCCGGGAGCGGCTTCGGGCGGCGCCGGCAAGACAAACCCAACCGGCCTCGAATCCGCGCTGGCGCGACTGCAAGCCTCGCTCGATCGCGTGGAAACGCAGCAGTTCTCGACGCTCAACTCTCTGGAGCAGAACTACGACGCCAAGGCGCGCCGCATGCGCGGTGTTCTCGCCGATCTCGGCCTCGGTCCTGACAAAGCGCCATCGGTGTTAAGCGCCGGTGGAACCGGCGGACCTTTCGTGCCGCTCAAGCCGCGCAGCGACGCCAGCAATTTCGAGCGCCAGCTCTACCGCATCAATCTCGCGCGCGCCCATGTCGATGAACTCAACCGCACCCTCGTGACAGTTCCCGTGCGCAAGCCGGTGACGGGCGACATCGACACGAGCTCGAATTTCGGCATGCGGATCGACCCGTTCCTGCGTTCGCCCGCCATGCATACCGGCCTCGACTTCCGCGGGATGACCGGTGAATCGATCCGCGCCACCGCCGCGGGCAGGGTGACGCAAGCGTCCTGGAATGGCGGCTACGGCAAATTGGTTGAGATCGACCATGGCAACGGCTTCTCGACGCGCTATGGCCACCTGTCGGAGATCAGCGTCTCCGTCGGCCAAACGATCCGCACCGGACAGGTCGTCGGCCTGCTCGGCACGACGGGGCGCTCGACCGGACCGCATCTGCATTATGAAACGCGTATCGACGGTGACGCGGTCGATCCGCAGAAATTTTTGCGCGCCGGCGACCGGCTGGGCGGCATCCTCTAAGTCTACTCCACGTCCTCCACCTTCTCCGGCCCGGTGCCGAAGGCCTTTTGCGCCAGCGCCGCCTGCATGAAGGGGTCGAGATCGCCGTCGAGCACGCCCGCCGTGTTTGAAGTCTGCACGCCGGTGCGCAAATCCTTCACCATCTGATAGGGCTGCAAGACATAGGAGCGAATCTGGTGGCCCCAGCCGATGTCGGTCTTGGCGGCCTGCTCGGCGGCGGCCTTCTGCTCGCGCTTTTTCAATTCGCGTTCGAATAATTTCGCGCGCAGCATGTCCCAGGCCTGGGCGCGGTTGCGATGCTGCGAGCGATCGTTCTGGCAGAATACGACGGTGTTGGTCGGGATGTGGGTGAGGCGCACTGCGGAGTCGGTCTTGTTGACGTGCTGGCCGCCGGCGCCGCTGGCGCGCATGGTATCGACCTTTACATCGGACTCGTTGATGTCAATGACGATGCGGTCATCGATCACCGGATAGACCTTGACGCTAGCAAACGAGGTATGGCGCCGCGCGTTGGAATCGAAGGGCGAGATGCGCACCAGGCGGTGCACGCCGTCCTCGCTCTTGAGCCAGCCGAAGGCGTTGTGGCCCTTGATCTGCACCGTCGCCGACTTGATGCCGGCCTCTTCGCCCGGCGTCTCTTCAAGATATTCGACCTTGTGGCCGTGCTGCTCGGCCCAGCGGGTATACATGCGCAGCAGCATGTTGGCCCAGTCCTGGCTCTCAGTTCCGCCGGCCCCGGCATGCACTTCGAGATAGCTGTCGTTAGCATCGGCCTCGCCCGAGAGCAAAGCCTCGAGCTCAAGCCGAGCAACGTCAGCTTTCAGCGCTTTGAGCGCCGCTTCCGCCTCGGCAATGACCTTCTGATCGTTTTCCTGCTCGCCAAGCTCGATCATCGTGACCTGATCGTCGAGTTCGCCTTCAATGCGGCCGATGGAGGTGAGCTGGTTTTCCAGCGCGGTGCGCTCCTGCATCAGCCGTTGCGCGCGCGCCGTGTCGTTCCAGAAACTGGGATCCTCGGCCTGCTTGTTCAGCTCGGCGAGCCGCATCTTCGACTTGTCGAAGTCAAAGATGCCTCCTCAGCAGCCCGACCGACTGCTTGATGTCGTTGACGACGCTTTGAGTTTCCGTGCGCATGGGAATGATTTAATGGTCGCAGCCCGGCAAGGCAATCTTTGACAACCGGCTAATACAGCCCGCCCGTGCCCGAGCGGATGGCGCGGTCGTCATCGGGAGAAACCGACCAGCTGCGCCGATAGCCTTCATCGCCATAGCCGACGATTGAAAAGCTGTCGGGTGGCGCTGTGCCGGGCTTGAAGGCCTCGAGAATGACGCTGCCGTCCGAGCCGGGCGCGACCCGGGTGCCGGTCCTGGCGTCGACGCGGATCAGCTTGATTCCCGCCGGCACTCGGAATGGCACCGGCGGCTTGTTGGCCAGCGCGACCTTCATGAAATTCTTCACGATCGGCGCGGCAAGCCCGCCGCCAGTGGCAGTACGACCGAGCGAGCGCGGCTTGTCATAGCCGAGATAGACGCCGACGGCGAGATCGGGAGAGAAGGCGATAAACCAGACGTCCTTGGAATCATTGGTGGTGCCGGTCTTGCCGGCGATCGGCTTGCCGATGTCGCGCAAGGCGGTCCCGGTGCCGCGCTGGACCGCGCCCTCCATGATGGACGTGATCTGATAGGCGGTCATCGGGTCGAGTACCTGCGCGCGCCGGTCGATCAGCGTCGGCTCCGGCTGGTCGTGCCAGTTGTCCGCATCGCAGCCGCGGCATTCCCGCTCGTCGTGACGGTAGATGGTGTGACCGTAACGGTCCTGGATGCGATCAATAAGCGTCGGCTTCACGCGCTTGCCGCCGTTGTCGAACATGGAATAGGCGGTGACCATGCGCAGCAGCGTCGTCTCGCCGGCGCCGAGCGCAAACGAGAGGTAAGGCGGCAGGTCGTCATAGACGCCGAAGCGCTTGGCATAGTCGGCGATCAGCGGCATGCCTACGTCCTGCGCCAGCCGCACGGTCATCACGTTGCGTGAATGCTCGACGCCGAACCGCAACGTGGACGGCCCGTAGAACTTGCCCTCGTAGTTCTCCGGCTTCCAAGTTTCGAGACCGGGGCCCTGCTCAATCTCCAGCGGTGCGTCCAGCACGATCGACGACGGCGTGTAGCCGTTGTCGAGCGCGGTGGCATAAACGAACGGCTTGAATGACGAGCCGGGCTGGCGCAGCGCCTGGGTGGCGCGGTTGAATTGGCTCTGGTCGTAGGAGAAGCCGCCCACCATGGCGAGTACGCGGCCGGTCAGCGGGTCCATGGCCAGAATGGCGCCGGAAATTTCCGGCACCTGCCGCAGACGGAATTGTCCCTCCTTGGCCTTGCCGTCCTTGTCGGTCAGCGGCTCGACATAGACGGCATCGCCGGGCTCAAGCATCTGCAAAACTTTGGTAGGCGTGCGGCCACGGCTCGGCCCAGATGCGGCCTTCGCCCACTTCACGCCTTCGAGCGGCAAAATCCCGACCTGGCGTTCCTTTGCCACGGCCCCGCCCGGCTCACGCGGCGGCTGGAAACCGATCCGCGCCGTTTGATCGCCGGTCTCCAGCACCACCGCCAGCCGCCAGGGCGCAATATCGGCCAGCGTCCGCACGTCAGCAAGCGTCACGCCCCAATCTCCGGCGAGGTCGATTTGCGCCACCGGCCCGCGCCAGCCTTGCCCCTCGTCGAATTGCACCAAGCCGTCGACCAGCGACTTGCGCGCCAGCACCTGGAGCTTGGGATCGAGCGTGGCGCGCACCGACAGCCCGCCCTCGTAGAGCTTCTTTTCTCCGTAGCGCTCATAAATCTCCCGGCGCACCTCTTCGGCGAAATATTCGGCCGCAAAGACATGCGCGCCGGTGGGACGCGACGTAATCTCCAGCGGAGCCTTCTTCGCCGCCTCGCTGTCCTTGGCGCTCACGTAACTGTTCTCGACCATGCGATCGAGCACGTAATTGCGCCGCTCGATGGCGCGCTCGCGCTGCCGGTAAGGATTGAGGCTGGTCGGGGCCTTGGGCAGCGCCGCGAGATAGGCGGCTTCCTGCACGGTCAGCTCATGCACCGACTTGTCGAAATAGATCAGCGACGCCGCCGCGATGCCATAGGCGCCGAGACCGAGATAGATTTCGTTGAGATAGAGTTCGAGGATCTTGTCCTTGGAATAAGCGCGCTCGATCTTCAGCGCCAGCAGCGCCTCCTTGATCTTGCGCTCGAAGGATACTTCGTTCGTCAGCAGGAAGTTCTTGGCGACCTGCTGGGTGATAGTGGAGGCGCCCTGCGGCCGGCGGTTGCTGCCGTAGTTCTGAAAATAGATCACCGCGGCGCGCGCAATGCCGGCAAAGTCGAGGCCGCCATGCTCGTAGAAATTCTTGTCCTCGGCGGCGAGGAAGGCGTTGATGACCAGCTTGGGCACCGCCTGGATCGGAATATAGAGCCGGCGCTGAGTGGCATATTCCGCCACCAGCGAGCCGTCCGCGGCATGCACGCGGGTCATCACCGGAGGCTCATAGTCCTGCAATTGCGAATAGTCGGGCAGGTCCTTGGAAAAATGCCACATCAACCCGGCTGCCGCGGCGACGCCGATGAGAAACAGGATGGTCCCCGCCGTGAACAAAAGACCCAAGAAACGAAGTGTCAGCCTCATCGCCCAAGTTCCGTTACAAGTTCCGTTACAAGTTCCGTTAGTCGCATTCCAGGACGGCGGAATATTACCTTGCCCAAAGGCCCCTGCCCGGTCTGTGGCTGCCCGGCAAGGCCCAGCCATGTCAGCAACCGATTTCCTCGCGCCGTTTTATGTTGAAACTGAGGCTGATAGGGCATCATGGCGTCTCAATTGGGGGCCGGCGCCGCCGCCCCGCCTGCCAGCCGCGTGCTGAAATAAGTATCCACGGCCTGCACGATGGCATCCGCGGTCCGCGACCGCCAAGCTTGCGACGTTAACTGTTTGAGGTCTTGCTGGTTCGATACGAAGCCAAGCTCGACCAGCACCGATGGCACGTCGGCCGCCTTCAGCACCCGGAACCCCGCCGACTTCAGCGGGCTCTTGTGCAAGCGGGCCACGCTTTTCATCTCGCTCACCAGCATGCGGGCGAATTGCACGGAAAAGGTCTTGGTCTCGCGCTGCGCCAGGTCGATGAGGATGTCGGCCACGTCACCCGGCTCGTGGGAAAGGTCCACCCCCGCGATCACGTCGGCCCTGTTCTCCGCGTCGGCGAGGCGTGCGGCTTCCGCGTCCGACGCCGTTTCCGACAGCGTGTAGACAGTCGCGCCCTGGGCGTCGCCATCACCGCGGCCGAGCGCGTCGGCGTGAATCGAAATGAACAGGGACGCCTGCCGCACGCGCGCGAGCCGCACTCTTTCCGCCAGCGGCACGAAGACATCGTCGGCTCGCGTCATCGCGACGCGGTATTTGCCGATCTTCTCGATTTTGTCGCGCAGCAGCAGCGCGAAATCGAGCACGAGGGTCTTCTCGTTCTCCCCGCTCGCCGCGCGCGTGCCATTGTCGATGCCGCCGTGACCCGGATCGAGGACGATGAGAGGCCGCGGATCGCCGGTGGTCCTAGCTGAGATCTCCGGCTCATGTCTTTTGATCCGCGGGGCGGATGTCCGGTTGTCGAGGGCGATGGCGCGCATGAAGGAATCGCGGTCGATCGCCGTGAGGTCGACCACGAGCCGCGCCGGCTGGCTCTCGGCCGCATCGAGCACGAAGGCTTTTTCGATCCGCACCGGCTGCGTCACGTCGAGCACGATGCGCGAGCCGCCCTGCATCACCAGGCCGAAGCGGAAGGCCTTGATGAGTCCGCGTCCGCTCTCACCCGCCTTCGGCTTGAGCTGGAAAGTGACCTGCGGCAGGTCGATGACGACGCGATAGGGATCGGCGAGCGTGAAGGCGCTCAGATCGATTTTTTGGCTGAGGTCGACGACGAAGCGGGTCTGGTTCTCATCGCCGCCGATTCGAAAATCCGTGGCAGTCGGGAACGGGCCAGCCGGCGCGGCAACAGGAGTTCCTCCGGCAGGCGCCGCCGGGCCGAGACCCATCAGCAACGCCGCGCCGATCACGCAGGAAACCAGGCTTGTTGCGCGGATAGACACCGAATCCCGGCCCTCCGAGCCCTTCCTTACTCCATAAGGAGGCGGTGGTGAATCAGAACTTAACCCCCTCGCGCCGCACGCGCCCGCGCCCAACCGGCACCATGACAGCGCGCTTGCCATCGGCGGTAAGCGGCCGTAAGAAGGAACTGCTGACGGTTTACCAAGTTCCGGTTGTGCCGCGTTCGGGCATCCGGCACGTCCGTCCGGGATCGTTCTCATTCGAAGAGGGCGAAGCGGCGGGTGTCATCGGACCAACGTTGCGACTGCGCCAAAGCAGCCGGATTTTCCGGCTGCGTAACCCCAGCAAGGCGCAGGCGACGGCAGGCCCCTCTCAGGCCGATGCCCTTGTTGACCAATCGGATCATGCGCGAGGCGGATGCCAAGCGCGGCGGCGTGGCGACCCTCGATCGAGGTCTTGTTCCACCGCCAGCCGTCAGCGACGAGAAACCACGGTGGCGCTTGCGCGCTGCCGTCCGCTACGGGCCCGAGGCCATGGCCAACACGCGCGTCAAAATCCGGCTCTATCATCGCCGCGGGCAGTCCGCGGCAGTGCGCGATGTCGCGCCGGCCGCCGCGCTTTCTTCGCTTGCCATCGCGCCCATCATTTCCACCAAAAATCAGGCAAACCGCGCTTGGCGCCGCCCTCCGCCGCCCCTGTTGCGTCCATGGGCGCCAGCGAGCCGATCTGCCGCTATGAGAAGAATCAATGCCAAACAAAATGCTCATCGACGCGACCCATCCGGAAGAAACCCGGGTGGTCGTCCTGCGCGGCAATCGTGTCGAGGAATTCGACTTCGAGTCCGCTACCCGTAAGCAGCTTCGCGGAAATATCTATCTTGCCAAGGTGACTCGCGTGGAGCCGTCGCTGCAGGCGGCCTTCGTCGATTACGGCGGCAACCGCCACGGCTTCCTCGCCTTCAGCGAAATTCACCCCGACTATTACCAGATTCCGGTCGCCGACCGGCAGGCGCTGATTGAAGAGGACGAGCGCGCCGCCCGCGCCGCCGACGTGGAGGCCGATAGCCGCGCCGGCCGGCGGCGCGGCCGCCATCGCGGCGCTCACCGCCGGCGCGAGACGGTCAGAAGCGAACCCATCAACGCTGAGATCACTGCGCCGAGCGATGCCGAGGGCGCCGCTTCGAGCGAGGCGGAATTGGACGCGCGGTTCGAAAAGGCCGCATTTGAACCTGTCGCGGGACAGGAATCCGACAACAGCTCGCCCGTCGCTGACGATGAGGCCTCCACGCCCGAGCATCTGGCCTCCGCCGAGCTGACGCCGAACGAGCCCATAGGGATGATCCAGCAGGCCGAGTCCATGGAGGCGGAGGAGACCCGCAGCCAGGCACCCGGCGGGGAGGCTAATGCGGACGGCCACGGCACGCCCGACGATGTCCATCATGCCGACAACGGCGGCGAGAATGGCGAACACGAAGAGCCAGCCGTCGAGTCCGTCGGCGGCGCCGACGCGATGGAGGAAGTGCCGGAGCGCATGCTGCGCGGCCGCCGCCAATACAAAATCCAGGAAGTCATCAAGCGCCGCCAAGTCATGCTGGTGCAGGTGGTGAAGGAAGAACGCGGCACCAAAGGCGCGGCGCTCACCACTTATCTGTCGCTCGCCGGCCGCTATTCGGTACTGATGCCCAACACCGCGCGCGGCGGCGGCATTAGCCGCAAGATCACCGACTCCACCGACCGCAAGAAGCTCAAGGAAATCGCTCAGGATCTCGAAGTGCCGGAAGGCATGGGCGTTATTTTGCGCACCGCGGGCGCCAGCCGCACCAAGACTGAGGTCAAGCGCGACTTCGAATATCTTCTGCGCCTCTGGGAGACGGTGCGCGACCTCACGCTGAAATCCACCGCGCCCAAGCTCGTCTATGAGGAAGGCTCGCTGGTCAAGCGCTCGATCCGCGACCTCTACAACAAGGACATCGACGAGGTCATCGTCGCCGGCGACGAGGCCTACAAGGAAGCGAAAGATTTCATGCGCATGCTGATGCCCAGCCATGCGAAGAACGTGAAACCCTACAAGGACGTCCAGCCGCTCTTCACCCGCTACGGCATCGAGAGCCAGCTCGACGCCATGTTCTCCCCCACGGTGCAGCTGCGCTCCGGCGGCTATATCGTCATCAACCAGGCGGAGGCGCTGGTCGCCATCGACGTCAACTCCGGACGCGCCACGCGCGAGCATCACATCGAGGACACCGCGCTCAAGACCAATCTGGAAGCCGCCGAGGAGGTCGCGCGGCAGTTGCGTATGCGCGATCTCGCGGGCCTGATCGTCATCGACTTCATCGACATGGAGGAGAAGCGCAACAACCGCGCCGTCGAGCGCCGGCTGAAGGAATGCCTCAAACACGACCGCGCCCGCATCCAGGTCGGCGGCATTTCGCATTTTGGCCTCTTGGAGATGTCGCGCCAACGCATCCGCACCAGCGTGCTGGAAAGCTCGACCGAGAAATGCCCGGCCTGCGGCGGCACCGGGCATGTGCGATCGGTCGCCTCGGTAGCGTTGCAGCTCCTGCGCTCGCTGGAGGAAGCGCTCATCAAGAGTGCTACGCATAATCTCATTGTACGCACTCGAGCTGAGGTCGCGATCTATGTGCTCAATCACAAGCGCGCGCATCTGCGCAGCCTGGAAGAGCGTTTCCGCGTCACGCTGACCGTAACCGCCGACCCGAGTGTTTCGGGCCAGATATCATTCGTCATCGATCGTGGCGAGCAGGTGCACAGCGTCGAAGCGGCGAAGGCGCTGCTGGCGTCGCAGCCGGCTGCTCTCCTGCCCGCCCCGGAAGAAGAAGAGGAAGAGGAAGAGATTGATATTGAAGAAGGAGCCAAAGCCGAAGCGCAGGCCAGCGACGAGCGCCCCGAGAGTGAGCAGGACGAAGGCGCTCCCCGCCACAGACGGCGGCGTCGGCGTGGCCGCGGCAGCGGCGTCGGCGAAGCGCAGGAGCCTGCCCGCGAAGGACAGCCGCGCGAGCCCCTGAACAATGGCCGCCCGGAAGAAGACGGCCAGCAAGATCAGGCAGAGCGCGCGGGCGCGGAACGCAGCGGCGCGCCAGCGTCAGCCGAAGGCGGCCACCCGCGTGGCGAAGGCGAACCGCGTCGCCGGCGGCGCGGCCGCCGCGGCGGCCGGCGCAATCGGCGCGACCGCGAGGGCGGCGAACTCGCTCCGGGCAACGGCGGCAATAATAACGGCGGCAGGCAACCCTATGCCGGCGGCCAGGACATCGCCGAGAGTACGCGGCCGCCGCGAATCGAACCAAGCGCGGTTGCAAGAGAGATCAACCAGCCGCCGATCAGCGAGGCTCCGGCGCGTCCTGTGACACCGCCTCCCATGCCGAGCGCCAGTGCCGAGCCGGAAGCGATCAAGCGGCGCTCGACCGTGCGCGAACCGGCGCCTACTTTCACGTCCGGCCAGGGATTTTCACCAACGCCGCGCGCCGAGCCGGCACCCGCCGCGCCGAGCACGGCGCAAGAACCGCCCGCAAGCGACGACGCCGGCAAGCCGCGTAAGACCGGTTGGTGGGCGAAGCGCATCATGGGCGATAAGGGCTAACTGCGCCTGAGCATTTGCCGCGCGGATCACTATATAATTCCGCCGGTGAATGACTGGGACGTTGCCGCTTGGCGTAACGGGGTGAAGGATGAAAAGCGCATGGGCTGATCGCGACGCGGAGGCCATGGTCGAGAGCTACGCCCAGAAGGGCGTGAGCCGTGACCTCGCGTTGCGCGTCTACACCACGCGCCTGCTTGGCCGCGACCCGAAGCTCGTCCTGCACGGCGGCGGCAACACTTCGGTAAAGACGCGAATGCCCGACCTGCTCGGCGAGGAGGCGGACGCGCTCTGCGTCAAAGGCTCCGGCTGGGACATGGGCACGATCGAGCCCGCGGGCTTGCCCGCCGTGCGCCTCGCTCAGTTGCAAAAGCTGCGCGCGCTCGACGCCTTGTCCGATGAGGACATGGTGCGCATCCAGCGCGCCAGTCTTCTCGATCCGATGGCGCCAAACCCGTCACTGGAGATGCTGCTGCACGCCTTCATGCCGCATAAGTTCATCGACCATACGCACTCCACCGCCGTGGTCAGCCTCACCGATCAGCCCAATGGACCAGACCTGTGCCGTGAGATTTATGACGGACGCATGGGGCTCGTGCCTTACCTGATGCCCGGTTTCGGCCTCGCCAAGAAAGCGGCGGAAGTGTTCGACGCCGATCCCAAGGTTTTGGGCCTGATACTGCACAAGCACGGCATCTTCACCTTCGGCGCAACGGCGCGCGAGGCCTATGAGCGCATGATCGAGATGGTGACGCGCGCCGAGGAACGGCTGAAGAAGAACCGCAAGGCGGTGTTCGCAACCGCGCAATTGCCGCAGCGGATCGCGCCGCGGGCCGATGTCGCACCGATCCTGCGCGGCGCCTGTAGCCTCAAGGACGACAAGGTCGAAGGCGCGTTTCGCCGCCTCATCTGCGAGTTCCGCGCTAGTCCAGCCATTCTCGCCTTCGTCAACGGCAGCGAGATCGCGCGTTACGCTTCGCAAGGCGTGATCACGCCCGACCACATCATCCGTACCAAAAACTGGCCGCTGATCGTGCCGGCGCCTGCTGACGGTCATCTCGACGCATTCAAGACGGCCGCGCAGCAGGCGGTGAAGAAATTCGCCGAGCACTACCGCGCTTACTTCGAACGCCACACCACGCGCGTCGGCGGCAACAAGACCATGCTCGATCCCCTGCCCCGCGTCGCGCTGGTGCCGGGCCTGGGCCTGTTCGGACTCGGCCGCTCAATGCAGGACGCGCGTGTCGCCGCTGACGTGGCGGAAGCCGCGGTCGAAGGGATCACCGATGCCGAAGCCATCGGCCGCTTCGAGTCGATCAGCGAAGCCGACGTGTTCGATTGCGAATACTGGTCGCTCGAACAGGCCAAGCTCGGCTCCGCCAAGGAATTGCCGCTGGCCGGACAGATCGCCGTGGTCACCGGCGCCGGCGGCGCGATCGGCTCGGCCACCGCACGAGCCTTCGCCGCGGCCGGTGCGGAAGTCGCGTTGCTCGACATCGATGAGAAGGCGGCGCAGGCGCAGGCCAAGGCTATTGGCGGCGCGGCGCTGGCCGTCGCCTGCGATGTCACCGATCCAGCCTCCGTGCGCGTGGCCTTCGGCAAGGTGGTCGAACACTTCGGCGGCGTGGACATTGCCGTGTCGAACGCCGGCGCCGCCTGGCAGGGCCGCATCGGCGAAGTCGATGAAGCGATCTTACGCAAAAGTTTCGAATTGAATTTCTACGGCCACCAGCGCGTGGCGCAGAATGCCGTGCGCATCATGCTGGCGCAGGGCACCGGCGGCTGTCTGCTGTTCAACGTGTCGAAGCAGGCGGTGAATCCCGGACCGAATTTCGGCCCCTACGGTCTGCCCAAGGCCGCAACCTTCTTCCTCATGCGGCAATACGCGCTCGACTACGGAGCCGAAGGCATCCGCACCGGCGCGGTCAACGCCGACCGCATCCGCTCCGGGTTGCTCACCGATGATTTTATCAAAGAGCGCTCGAAGTCGCGCGGCGTGAGCGAGAAGGATTACATGGCCGGCAATCTGCTCGGCCGCGAAGTCACCGCCGATGACGTCGCGCAAGCCTTCCTGCATCATGCGCTGGCGCTCAAAACCACCGGCGACGTCACCACCGTCGACGGCGGCAACATCGCCGCGGCGCTGCGATAAATGCGATAAAGCTGACAACCACGAGGGGATTATGCCGGAAGCCGATAAAGAAGGTGAGCGATACTCCGCCGACCAGCCGCAGATCACGCCGGGCTTTTTCCTGAAAGGCTCGCACCAGCTCGATTGGGGCATGAAGAACCGCCTGGCGCGCGTGTTCAACCCAGCCTCGGGCCGCACCGTGATGCTGGCGGTCGACCACGGCTATTTCCAGGGCCCGACCACCGGGCTGGAGCGCATTGATCTTTCCATCGTTCCGCTGTTGCCGTCCTGCGACGCCTTGTTCTGCACGCGCGGCATCCTGCGTTCCGTCATTCCGGCCGCCTCCACCAAACCGATGGTGCTGCGCGCCAGCGGCGGCCCCAGCATCCTGCGGGAAGAGCTTTCCGACGAGCAGATCGCCATGGACATGGACGACGCCGTCCGCCTCAACGCCGCCGGCGTCGGCATCCAGGTGTTCATCGGCGGCGAGTTCGAGACCCGTTCCGTGCACAACATGACCAAGCTGGTGGATGCCGGCTTACGCTGCGGCATCCCGGTCATGGGCATCACCGCCGTCGGCAAGAACATGGTGCGCGACGCGAAATATTTCCGGCTCGCCTGCCGCATCATCGCCGAGCTCGGCGCGCAATACGTCAAGACCTATTACGTGGACGAAGGCTTCGAAACCATCACCGCTTCCTGCCCAGTGCCGATCGTCATGGCCGGCGGCAAGAAGCTGCCCGAACTCGACGCGCTGACCATGGCCTACAATGCCGTCCAACAAGGCGCATCCGGCGTGGACATGGGACGCAACATCTTTCAGTCCGACGCGCCCAAAGCCATGATCGCCGCCGTCAACGCCGTGGTGCACAAGAACGCCAAACCGGCGGAGGCGCTGGAGATGTACAAGTCGCTGAAGGCAAAAGGATAGGTCGTAGCAAACGTCTCCTCACTCCCGCCTCAACCACGCTCCGATCCGCTCCACCGCCTCGCGCATGTCGGCGGCAGAACCGGCGTAGCAGAAGCGCAAAAATTGTTTTCCGCGCACCGGATCGAAATCCAGCCCCGGCGTCGCCGCCACGCCCGCCTCCTCCAGCATGCGCTTGGCGAAATCGAGGCTGTCGTTGGTGAAGCGCGATACATCGGCATAGAGATAGAAGGCGCCGTCCACCGGCAGGAACTTGTCGAGCCCAGTTTTCGGCAAGCCTTCCAACAATAGACGCCGGTTCTCCTCATAGCCGCGCTTCACCGCTTCCATTTCCGCGCGGCCATCGAACGCCGCCTCGCCTGCGATCTGTGAGATCGTCGGCACCGAGATGGCGAGGTTTTGTTGCAGGCGCTCGATCGGCCGCACCAGCGGCTCCGGCGCGATCATCCATCCGACTCGCCAGCCGGTCATGCAGAAATATTTCGAGAAGGAATTGATGACAACGGCGCTCGGCGACAGCCGCACTGCCGTCTCCGCCGCAAAGGCGTAGTCCAAACCGTGATAAATCTCGTCGGAGATCACGCGGATGCCTTCGGCTTCCACGGCGCGGATCAGTTCGGCGAGCGCCGCCGCGTCCATCATCGTGCCGGTGGGATTGGCCGGGCTCGCGATCACCACGCCCTTCAGCGGTCGCCGCCGGTGCTCCGCGATCAGCGCCGCGGGAGTCATCGCCCAGCGCGTCTGCGCCGACGTCTCGATCAGCACCGGCGCGCAGCCGAGCGCCGACAAAATATGCCGGTAGGGCGGATAGCCGGGATTTGCCAGCGCCACGCGGTCTCCAGACTCAAACAGCGCCAGGAACGCAAGAATGAACCCTCCCGACGATCCCGTGGTGACGACGACGCAGCCCGGATCGACCGTGACGCCGTACTGTTCCTGGTAATGCCGCGCGATCCTTTTGCGCAGCGACGGAATGCCAAGCGCTTCCGTATAGGCAAGCGGCCCGCCGAGCGCCGCGCGCGCGGCGGTAATCGCCGTCGATGGCGCGGGCGCCGCCGGCTGGCCCACCTCCATATGGATGACGCGCCCGCCCGCGGCCTCGATTCTGGCCGCCGCCGCCATCACGTCCATCACCATGAACGGCGGCACGTCGCTGCGGCGTGAAGAAGAGATCAACTGTTTTGCCTTATCCAGCATGGCTTGAGCTTCTCAGGCGAAACGTCCGGCCGCCCCGCTGTTGCCGCATTCGACGGCGAATTTGCCGGCATTGCGCGGGTTTATGGCGTTTAGCATCTCTCCGGAGCATCAGTTGACCTCATTGTTGCACATCCCTAGCGTGCGCCCATGGCGGCAAAAGATCGAGATTGTGGCCCGATGACCCAGGCCGGCAGACCTATCAAGACACGGCGGACGACGCCAGCAACTCGCGCGGCCGCCGTGTTTGCCGCCGTCCTTGCCGCAAGCGGGCCGGCGCAGGCACAAGGCGATCTGGCGCAGAATCTGCCGATCGTCCGCGATGCGGAGATCGAACAGCTGCTGCGTGAGTACGCCCAGCCTGTCCTGCTCACCGCCGGTCTTGCCCAGCAGAATATCCGCGTCGTCATCATCAACGAGCGTTCCTTCAACGCCTTCGTCGCTGACGGTCGCCGCATCTTCATCAACACCGGCGCGCTCATGGAGTCGGAGACCCCGAACCAGATCATTGGGGTGCTCGCGCATGAAACCGGACACATAGCCGGCGGCCATCTCTCCAAGATGCGGGAGGAAATCGCCAAGGCCTCCACGCAATCGATCCTCGCCACCATTCTCGGGGTCGGCGCCATGGTCGCGGCGTCACGCGGCGGCGCCAACACCCAGAATGCGGGCATGGCGGCCATTACGGCGCCTCAGGAAATGATCCGGCGCTCGCTGCTGGCCTATATGCGCGCGCAAGAAGAGCAGGCCGACCGCGCCGGGGTGAAATTTCTCACCGCCACCGGCCAGTCGCCCAAGGGCATGTATGAGACCTTCAAACGCTTGGCCGATCAGATATTGTTCACGGCGCGTTCCGCGGACCCCTATGTGCAGTCGCATCCCATGCCGGCGGAGCGTGTCGCCGCGCTCGCCAACCTTGCCCAGGCGAGCCCCTATTGGAACAAGAAGGATTCGCCGGAGCTTCAGTTGCGGCACGATCTCATGCGCGCCAAGCTCTTCGGATTCCTCGATCGGCCGGACGCGGCGGCGCGGCGTTATCCCGCGTCCGACACGAGCCTGGCGGCACGTTACGCCCGGGCCATTTCGACGTATCGCCACTCGGAACTGCGCACGGCCGTCGCGCAAATCGACGGCCTGATCCAGGCGCAGCCTAACAATCCCTACTTCTACGAACTCAAGGGCCAAGCCCTGCTCGAAAGCGGCAAGGCGGCCGAGGCCATTGCGCCATTGCGGCACGCGGTCCAGCTTGCGCCGAATCCTGCGCTGATTCAGGTCATGCTCGGTCAGGCGCTGATCGCGACCAACAATCCGAAGCTCGCCGAGGAAGCCGTGAACCTTTTGCGCGAGGCTCTGGCGCGCGAGCCGGAGGTGCCGGACGGCTATACGCAGCTCGCCATGGCCTATGGGCGCAAGGGCGATCTGGCCCAGGCCGATCTCGCCTCGGCTCAGGCCGCCGCCGCGCGGGGCGACATGCAAACCGCGCGTAACTTGGCCGCTCGCGCCAAAACGCGCTTTCCCGTCGGCACGCCCGGCTGGGTCAAGGCTGACGACATCGTCGCTTCCAAGCCCTCGAAGGGAAGCGGAAACAAATGATGCTGGGAAGGATCAGACGATGACATCGAGCCCGCGCCTGTTCGCCGGCGCCGCATTTTTTTTCATTATTGGTGCAATAGCGATGACCGTATCAACGGCCGCCGCCAAGGAACGTCCAACCCCGTTCAATCAGTTTTTTATCGATCTCCTCGGCTTGGGTGATCCGGCGCCGGCAGTCGCAACCAAGCGTAAACAGCGGGACGAGATTGTCGGTCGCACCGAAGCCGCGAAGCCAAAAGTCGCGTCTGAATCCCGCACCGCGAAAGCTGCGCCCGCCACCGACGCACGGCAGCTCTCCACCGTCCAGCGCGGCGAAATTGAGCGTATCGTGCGCGAATACCTGATCGCGCGTCCGGAAGTGCTGCAGGAGGCCATGGCCGAGCTCCAAAAGCGCCAGGCCGCAGCCGAGGTCGAGAAGTACAAAGCCGCAATCAAGGAGCACGCGCAGGCGCTGTTCAGCTCGCCGCGTCAGGTTGTGCTCGGCAATCCGCAAGGCGACGTCACCATGGTCGAGTTCTTCGATTACAATTGCGGTTTCTGCAAACGCGCGATGCCAGACATGCTCGATCTGCTGAAGACCGATCCCAAGCTCAAGATCGTGCTGAAGGAATTTCCCGTGCTGGGTGAAGGTTCGACGCAGGCGGCGCGGGTCTCCATCGCGGTGCGGATGCAGGACAAGACCGGCAAGAAATACCTCGATTTCCATGAGAAGCTTTTCGCTAATCGCGGGCAGATCGACCGCCCGCAGGCCCTCGCCGCCGCCAAGGAAGCCGGCCTCGACATAACGCGCCTGGAAAAGGACATGGTGAGCGACGAGATAAAGGCCACGCTGGAAGAAAGCTTCAAGCTCGCCGACGCGCTCGGCATAAACGGCACGCCGAGCTACGTCGTCGGCTCCGAATTGCTGATCGGCGCGGTCGGCCTCGCGGCCTTGAAGGAAAAGGTCAACACCGCGCGCTGCGGCAAGGTCATCTGCTGACCGGCCATTGGGGCTCTTTGTTATTCATTATGCCACGGGGCGGATGTTGAATTTACCTTCTTTGCGAATGACCCCGGTTCGTTCCGTTCCGGCTTCCCCTCACCCGCGCGGCAACCTATAAACACTGATTCCCGGCGCGTGTTATGTTGTGTCCGCGGCCCGCGAATCTGCTCCTGATCCGTCATGGCGAAGACCATCTACGTCCTCAACGGCCCCAACCTCAACCTGCTCGGCAGCCGCGAGCCGGAGAAGTATGGCCGCGCGACGCTGAAAAACCTGGAAGCGCTTTGCCGCAAGACCGCCGCGCGCCACGGCTTCACCGCCGAGTGCCGGCAATCCAACAGCGAAGGCGAGCTGATCGACTGGATTCACGAAGCGCGCGCCAAGAAGGCGGCGGGCATTATCATCAACGCAGCCGGCTACACCCACAGCTCGGTCTCGATCCTCGATGCGCTCCTTGCCGTCAACATGCCGGTGATCGAAGTGCACATCACGAATAGGCACGCGCGCGAGACTTTCCGGCATCATTCCTTCATCGCCATGGCCGCCAAGGCGAGCATCGGCGGCTTTGGCATCGAAGGCTACGCGCTCGCCATCGCCGGCCTCGCCGCCATGACCGGCGCGAAAGCCCAGAACTGAACCATGGCGCGCGCCCCGGAAAAGCCGAAGCAGAAGCTAGCGGTGGACAAGGACCTCGTCCGCGAGCTTTCGGCGCTGCTGGAGGAAACTGGCCTGAGCGAAATAGAAATCGAGCAAGCGGGCTTGCGCGTGCGCGTCGCCCGCCAGGTTCAGGGCGCGGCGGTCATGGCGCATCATGCGCCCGCCACCGTTCACGGACCCGCGCCGGTCGGCATCACCTCCCAAGCCGCGCCTGATCTCGCCAAGCATCCCGGCGTGGTCGCCTCGCCGATGGTCGGCACCGCCTATCTCAGCCCGGAGCCCGGAGCGCGGCCTTTCGTCGATGTCGGCAGCCAAGTGATCGCCGGTCAAACCCTGCTCATTATCGAGGCGATGAAGACGATGAATCAGATTCCGGCGCCGCGCGCGGGCACCGTGATCCAGATTCTGATCGAGGACAGCCAGCCGGTGGAATTCGGCGAGCCGTTGATGATTATTGAGTGAACGTGCAAGTGACAAATTGTACTGTCATGCCCGGCACACGCAGTCAAGCGTGCGCAGACTGCGTAAACTTGTCTGCGATGCCGGGCATCCACGTCTTTCTTTCCGGCCAAACACATGGATGGCCGGGACGAGCTTGGCCATGACGCGTGGTGTAGACGAGCCATGTTCGACAAGATCCTGATCGCCAACCGCGGCGAGATCGCGCTGCGCGTGCTGCGCGCTTGCAAGGAGCTTGGTATCGCCACCGTCGCGGTGCATTCCACCGCCGACGCCGATGCCATGCATGTGCGGCTTGCCGACGAGAGCGTGTGCATCGGCCCGCCCCCGGCCAAGGACAGCTATCTCAATATCCCCGCCCTGCTCGCCGCCTGCGAGATCACCGGGGCCGACGCGGTGCATCCCGGCTACGGCTTCCTGTCCGAGAACGCGCGCTTCGCCGAAATCCTCTGCGAGCACAAGGTGCATTTCATCGGCCCCAAGCCCGAGCATATCCGGCTGATGGGCGACAAGATCGAAGCCAAGCGCACCGCTAAGCGGCTGGGCATCCCGGTGGTGCCCGGCTCCGAAGGCGGCGTGAAATCCGACGGCGAGGCGCTCGCCATCGGCCGTGAGATCGGCTTTCCGATCCTGGTCAAGGCAGCCGCCGGCGGCGGCGGGCGCGGCATGAAGGTCGCGCAGAGCGAGGCGGAGCTTTCCACCGCGCTCTCCACCGCGCGCGCCGAGGCCATGGCCGCCTTCGGCGACGACGCCGTCTATCTGGAAAAATATCTGCAAAAGCCCCGCCATATCGAAATCCAGGTGCTCGGCGACGGCCGCGGCAATGCCATCCATCTCGGCGAACGCGACTGTTCGCTGCAGCGCCGGCATCAGAAGGTGTGGGAGGAAGGCCCCTCCCCCGCTCTCAACACCGCCGCGCGCGACTCGATCGGCGAGACGGTCGCCGCCGCCATGCGCGAGCTGAAATATCTCGGCGTCGGCACCGTCGAGTTCCTCTATGAGGACGGCAACTTCTATTTCATCGAGATGAATACGCGCATCCAGGTCGAGCATCCGGTGACGGAAATGATCACCGATATCGACCTCGTCCTTGAGCAGATCAGGGTCGGCGCCGGCGGCGATTTGCCGCTGGCGCAGAAGGACGTGAAGTTTCACGGCCATTCCATCGAATGCCGCATCAATGCCGAAAATCCTGTGTCGTTCCGCCCCTCGCCGGGCAAGATCATGCATTATCACGCCCCCGGCGGGCTTGGCGTGCGCATCGATTCAGCGATCTATCAGGGCTACACGATCCCGTCCTATTACGATTCGCTGGTCGGCAAGCTGATCGTGCACGGCAAGACGCGCCCGGAATGCCTGATGCGGCTCAAGCGCGCGCTCGACGAATTGGTGGTGGACGGCATCGAAACCACGCTGCCGCTGTTCCGCGCGCTGGTGCGCGAGCCTGCCATCATCGACGGCGATTACCACATCCATTGGCTTGAGCAATTCCTCGCCGCCGGCGGAATGGAAGACTGAAGCGGCGCCGCTTTTGCGGCCCTGACGTCAGCAGCCACGCGCCGCCGGACGCCGCCGGTCCGTAATGGGCGTGACGGCATGACGTGATATGATGCTATAATTATTGAGTGGCGGCGTCCCGTGACAGCGGGCCATGCACCCTCGCCGCCGGTCGAGGTTTGATGATTCACGCTGCGAACCTCGTGGCCTGGGCGCGGCGCAGCCGCAACTGGCCTTTCGTCCTGCTGCTTGCCGGCGTCACGGCATTGGCGCATGCGCAGCCGCAACAGCAGGCACGCGGGTATGTCTTTGTCACTGAAATCAATGGCGCGATCGGGGTATCGGCGACGCGCCAGATCACCCAGGCGATCCAGAGCGCGGCCGAGCAGCAGGGCGCCGCCCTGATCCTTCAGCTCGACACGCCGGGCGGGCTGGTCAGTTCGACCCGCGACATCATCAAGGCCATGATCGCTTCCCCCGTGCCCGTCATCGTCTATGTGGCGCCGAGCGGCGCGCGCGCCGCCTCCGCCGGCACCTTCATCACTTATGCGGCTCATATCGCGGCCATGGCGCCCGGCACCAATCTCGGCGCCGCGACCCCGATCGAGATCGGCGGGTTCCCTGGCGTACCGCAACGGCCCGAACAGCAAAAAAACGAAAAAGACTCCTCTGCTTCATCCTCGCAACCCGCCCGCGAGCGCAAAGCCATCAACGACACCGTGGCCATGCTGCGCAGCCTGGCGCAATTGCGCGGCCGCAATGCCGAATGGGCGGAAAAGGCGGTGCGCAAGGCGGCGACGCTGACCGCCACCGAAGCACGGAAGGAAAATGTGATCGACATCGTTGCCGTTTCAATTGACGACCTGCGCGTGCAGATCGACGGCCGCAAGGTGAGCGTCGGCGGCGTCGAACGGACCCTGGCAACGAAAAGCGCGGCGATCACGGTCTTCGAACCCGATTGGCGCACCCGCGCACTCTCGATCATTTCTGATCCAAATGTCGCCTTCATCCTACTGATGATCGGCTTCTACGGAATCATCCTTGAATTCTGGAATCCCGGCACCTTCGTGCCCGGCGTGATCGGCGGCATCAGCCTGCTGCTCGCCTTGACTGCCCTTTCCGCCCTGCCGGTGCATTTCGGCGCGCTGGGCTTGCTTATCCTGGGCATCGCGCTGATGATCGCCGAGGCTTTTACGCCGGGCATCGGCGTACTCGGCATCGGCGGGCTTGCGGCCTTTCTCGTCGGGTCGATTTTCCTGTTCGACGCACCCGGCGCGGACATCGACATCGCGGTGTCGCTGCCGCTGATCGTCGGCGCGGCGGTCACCACCGCAGCGTTGATCTTCGGCGTGGTCACCGCCGCGATCAAAGTGCGGGCGAGGCCGCCGGCGGCGGGCGCGGAGCAGATGATCGGCCTGCGCGGCGAGGTGGTCGAATGGAATGAGGAACGCGGCCGGGTGCGCGCGCACGGAGAAATCTGGGCCGCGCGCGGCGCCCGCTCCCTGCAACCCGGCGATTCCGTGCGTGTTGTCGGACGCGAAAATCTGACATTGATCGTCGAGCGCTCATGACGGAGGCCTGCCATGTTTAATTTCCCAGCCTGGTCCGGACTTGCGATCCCCCTGCTCATCGTTGTTGTGCTGCTGCTTTACTCGGTCCGTATCTTGCGTGAATACGAGCGAGGCGTCGTTTTCATGCTCGGGCGGTTGTGGAAGGTCAAAGGCCCCGGCCTCATCATCATCGTTCCGGTCATCCAACAGATGGTGCGCGTGGACCTGCGCACGCGGCTGCTGGACGTTCCCCCGCAGGACGTGATCTCGCGCGACAACGTGACGGTGCGCGTCAATGCCGTCGTCTACTACCGCGTCATCGATCCGGAAAAGGCCATTATCCAGGTCGAGCATTTCGATGCGGCGACCAGCCAATTGGCGCAAACGACGCTGCGCTCCGTGCTCGGCCAGCACGATCTCGACTCCATGCTCGCCGAGCGCGAAAAGCTCAACATCGACATCCGGACAATTCTCGACGGGCAGACCGACGCCTGGGGCATCAAGGTTTCCATCGTCGAGCTTAAGCAGGTCGATCTCAACGAGACCATGGTGCGCGCGATCGCGCGCCAGGCGGAGGCCGAGCGCATGCGCCGCGCCAAGGTGATCGACGCGGAAGGCGAGTTGCAGGCGGCGGAAAAGCTGGCCAAGGCCGGCGTCATACTTTCGGGCCAGCCCGAAGCGATGCAGTTGCGCTATCTGACCGCGCTGCAACACATATCCAGCGACCGCAGCACGACCATCGTCTTCCCCATCCCGATGAAACTCATGGAGAAGCTGTCAAGCTGAACGGCTGCGCCCGTCCGCGTCAATGCGGCTTGGAGACGAGCCGCATCAGCAAGGTGCCGGCGTCGCGCGGATCATAGGGCTTGGGCAGGAACACCGAGCGCGGCACCAGCCGCGACTGTGCATCCGGGGTCCACCGCCCCGAGGCGTAGACGATCGGCATATCCGGCCGCAAGGCGCGCACGCGGACGGCCAGCTCCGAGCCGTCCATCCCGCCGGGCAGATTTACGTCGGTGAACAGCGCGTCGACCTCGGCCCCCGATTCGATATGACGCAGCGCCTCGTCGGCATTCGACGCCACGTGAACGGCAAAGCCCTGCTCCTCGAGCACGTCGGCAACCATGTCGCTGATGAGGACCTCGTCCTCCACGAATAATATTCTGGTGCTTTTTTGCCTCGGTTCCACTTGCATCGTCGCCTTCTCGCTCCGCGTCCCGCCTGGGTGAAACGCGCGGCTGCCCTTTTGTTTTCAACCTTTCGCCAATTTAAGGATTTCATCCCTAGCGCCGGGTTAACGCCGCGCCGCGGCCCCAATCGCCTCCACAATCGCAGCCGGTCATCGTAAATTGCCCGCCGCCGCTCCAGCCCGGAGGACTACCTATGGCCAGCCGCGACAGCGCCCATGTCGAGATCACGCCGGAGGTGCTGCTCAAGGCCTATGCCTGCGGCATCTTTCCCATGGCGGAAAGCGCCGACGACAACGCGCTTTATTGGATCGAGCCGGAGCAGCGCGGCGTCATCCCGCTCGACCGCTTTCATGTCCCCGCGCGTCTCGCCCGCACCGTGCGCTCCGACCGTTTTACCGTCGCGGTCAATCGCGATTTCGAGGCCGTGATGGAGGGCTGCGCCGCGCCCAAGCGCGGCCGCGGGCGCACCTGGATCAACAATCGCATCCGCAATCTCTACAGAAAACTGCACGAGCGCGGCCATTGCCACAGCATCGAAGTCTATGACGGCGGCAAGTTGGTCGGCGGTCTTTATGGGGTGAGCCTGGCGCGCGCCTTTTTCGGCGAGAGCATGTTTCACTTGGCCCGCGATGCATCGAAGGTGGCGCTGGTGCATCTCATCGCGCGGCTGCGCGCCGGCGGCTTTACCCTGCTCGACACCCAGTTCGTCACCGACCACCTGAAGACATTCGGCGCCATGGAAATCCCCCGCCGCGAGTATCACAAGCAGCTGGAAGCCGCGCTGATCGGGAAGGCGGATTTCGCGGCGCTGCCGCTCGATCGGCCGCTGTCCGGGGCCGACGCGCTGCGTTACGCCGCCGCATAGGCTTTACAATAACCGATGAAACCGCGCGTTATTACGGTATGCGGCGTTGCGGCGGCGCTTGCGGCTGGTTGCGCGAGGCCCGCGGCGGGGGCGCTTCCGGCGGTTCCGCTTCGGCGACCACGCCGCCCTTACAGTCGGTGAGCCAGACGTCGTAGATCGGATGCTCGACCGCGTGCAGCCCCGGGCTCGCCGCGAACATCCAGCCGGTATAGATGCGGCGTATCTCCCCTTGCAGCGTCACCTCATCCACTTCGATGAAGGCGTCGGTGCGCGGCGTTTCCGTCGGCGGCCGCGTGTAGCAGGCGCGCGGCGTCACTTGTAGCGCGCCGAATTGCACGGTCTCGCCGATGGCGGCGTCGAAGCTGGTGATGCGCCCGGTGATCTTGTCGAGGCCGGCGAAGACGCCGGTCGGATTTTCCACTTTGTGCCCGGACGGCTCGACGACGACCTCGTCGCCGGGCTGTGGCGCGGTATCCGCCGGCTGCTGCGGCGGCGGCAGCGGTTGTGACTGGACGCCGCCCGGTGGACGCTGCTGCACCTCCGGCGGCGGCAGGCCGGGGCGCGGCTGCAACGGCTCCCAGGGGTCCCGCTGGCTGGGAACACCCTGCGGCGGCCGCGGGGGACTATTGCCGAAGATGGAGCCGAACTGCGCGGCCACCGGGGTGGCGGCGAGCTGAGCGCCGATGACGGCGAGTAGAATGCGAGCAAGGAACAGTCGGGCCATATGGGCTTTTTGCCGCGTGTCGCGCGCCGGGGGCCGGGTTAACACGCAGAATGCGGCGGGGAAAGGGCGCTTCAGGTATCAGGCATCAGGTGTCGGTAGTCAGTTCCCGCAAAAATCGTGGCCCGCCGATTCCTGACTCCTGACCCCTGATTACTACTGACCCCTGTCCTCTGGCCGCCAAGCCTTGTAATCGCCGGTCCCGCGCGGGCGGTGACCGGGGGCAAGCGTCGAGCCGGGCGGACGATAGGCTGCGGGGGTGCCGGTGAGGTTGGGCCGGTGCGGCTTCTCCCACGGGTGCGGCCGATAGGTTTCCTGCGTCGGCGGCACATCGACGATATGGTGCATCCATCCATGCCAGGCCGGCGGAATCGTCGAGGCTTCCGCATCGCCGTTGTAGATCACCCAGCGCCGCTCGAAGCGCAGCGCCGGATCGATCTTGCCGCCCTTGGTGCGGTAATAACGGTTGCCGGCTTCGTCCTCGCCCACCTGCTCGCCGTAACGCCAGGTCCAAAACAGGGTGCCCAGCGTTGCGCCGTTCCACCAGGTGAAGAAAAGCAACAGAAAACGTTTCATTGCCAGGCAAGCTTGTCTGTTGTGGGCGCCATGTCGAACCACGTTCATGCCACCGGCCACTTCCGGTGTCCAGCGACTGGGGAAGCGTCTTTTGCCGGACGGCGCCAGCGATCCCCAGTCGCTGCATCAGCTTAGCCAGATAGATTCCCGCCGTGCCCCCCGCCGCCGGATCGGTCAGCGCGACCGGGCGCGCATCCAGCAGCGCCTTCACCAGAGAGCCGGGCGTGGAAATGTCCGGACACGGCGCGCCAGCTTGGATGGCGACGCCAATGGCGGTGCGGGAAAGTTCGACACAGCCAGTCAATGAACCATTGCGCTCCAATGGCTGCATCACCGGCGCCGCCAGCGCGCAGAGAAGCTTCATTCTACATGCCACCTGGGCGAAATCCGAAAGCCTGAACCAAGACCAGGGCCGCACTCCGACTCGAATCGCACCGCCCAGGGAGATTCGGCCAAATTCGCCTGCCAGTGATCTGGCGGAATGAGCCCGCAGTACTACCTGGGCGTGTTCTAGCCGCAATTCCGCTCGCAAAAACCGCAAGCGTGGATCGCTAATCAGGAGGATTTTGTATTTTTTTTCTCACGGCAACGTGAAGGCGACGCCCCAATGACGGAGGGGTGACAAAACAGCCTTTCGAATCCTCTCCGAATATCCGACACTTGCCGCGGCGCACCTGATTCTTTCCCCGCTATTCCCATATTTAGCGTTTGATTCAGACTCCCGTACTAGTTCTTGACGGGCGCGGTGGAGTCGGCCTAGCTTTCAAGGGTTCGGCGGCGGGTGTTTCTAGTCCCTCCGGACGCTCTCCCAAAGGGTAGTGCGACCTCGCTCCGCCGGGCCAAAGTCTCTGGCGCAGCATCGCATCGCCATGGGCAAAGCGGACGGAAAGCGCCGCAACTAGGGGTTTGGGCCGGATTCCGGCACGAATGCCCCAAGGGGGACGTTAGACGAAGAGAACCGGAGCAAACCGGAACGGCGCGGGTATGCCTCGCGTCGATCGAGAAGGTGTCGGCGTGCTGCTCTCAGGAGTATCGTGAGCAGCCAACCGGCCCGGAAAAAGGGGCAAGAAACGATGCGAATCGAGCGCCGCTACACCCAGGAAGGCCAGTCTCCCTATGCGGAGATCGAATTCCGCCTGACCACCAGCGAAATCCGCAACCCGGACGGCTCCGTCGTCTTCCGGGCGGATGACGTCGAGGTCCCGGCCTTCTGGTCGCAGGTCGCATCCGACGTGCTGGCGCAGAAATATTTCCGCAAGGCCGGCGTCCCCGCCCGGCTGAAGAAGGTCGAGGAAGAGACCGTCCCCTCCTTCCTCTGGCGCTCTGTCGCCGACGCCGAGGCACTTGCCGAGCTTCCCGAGGCCGAGCGCATGGTGGGCGAAACCTCCGCCAAGCAGGTATTCGATCGCCTCGCCGGAACCTGGACCTACTGGGGCTGGAAGGGCGGCTATTTCGACAGCGACGCCGACGCGCAGGCTTTCTTCGATGAATTGCGCGCCATGCTGGCGCTGCAGATCGCCGCGCCCAATTCGCCGCAATGGTTCAACACCGGCCTGCATTGGGCCTATGGCATCGACGGCCCGAGCCAGGGCCACTATTACGTCGATTTCCAGACCGGCAAGCTGACCAAATCCAAGACCGCCTACGAGCATCCGCAGCCGCATGCCTGCTTCATCCAGTCGGTGAGCGACGACCTCGTCAACGACGGCGGCATCATGGATCTGTGGGTGCGCGAGGCGCGCCTGTTCAAATACGGCTCCGGCACCGGCTCCAACTTCTCCCGCTTGCGCGGCGAAGGCGAGAAGCTTTCCGGCGGCGGCCGCTCGTCCGGGCTGATGAGCTTTCTTAAGATCGGCGACCGCGCCGCGGGCGCGATCAAGTCGGGCGGCACCACGCGGCGCGCGGCCAAGATGGTGATCGTCGACACCGATCATCCCGACATCGAGCAATTCATCAACTGGAAGGTCACGGAAGAGCAGAAGGTCGCGGCGCTGGTCACCGGCTCCAAGATCAACCAGCGGCATCTGAAGGCGATCCTCAAAGCCTGCGTGAATTGCGAAGGCTCGGGCGACGACTGCTTCGACCCGGAGAAGAATCCCGTGCTGCGGCGGGAGATCAAGGCCGCGCGGCGCAACAGCGTGCCCGACAATTCCATCCAGCGGGTGATCCAGTTCGCCAAGCAGGGCTACAAGGACATGGAATTCCCGGTCTACGACACCGACTGGGATTCGGAAGCCTATCTCACCGTCTCCGGCCAGAACTCCAACAACTCGGTGCGCGTCACCGATGAATTCCTCAAAGCCGTCGAGGCCGACGCCAGTTGGGATCTCATCAACCGCACCCGGGGCGGCAAGATCGCCAAGACCGTCAAAGCGCGCGAGTTGTGGGAGAAGATCGGCTACGCCGCCTGGGCCTGCGCCGATCCCGGCCTGCAATTCCACACCACAGTGAACGACTGGCACACCTGCCCGGCGTCCGGCCCGATCCGCGCCAGCAATCCGTGCTCGGAATACATGTTCCTCGACGACACCGCCTGCAATCTGGCGTCGATGAATTTGCTGACGTTTTTGCACACAAGCAGCGCGGCGAACGCCGACCGGCTCTCCGATAGTGATCGTCATCCTGAGGTGGCTGCGCAGCAGCCCTCGAAGGATGGCAGCCCGGGCCGTCGCCCTTCGAGGCTCGCTACGCTCGCACCTCAGGGTGACGGCGGGAGACAGTCGGTCGGGAGCGGTTCGCAATTCGACGTTGAATCCTTCGAGCACGCCACGCGGCTGTGGACTGTCGTGCTGGAAATCTCGGTGCTGATGGCGCAGTTCCCGTCGAAGGAAATCGCGCAACTCTCGTATGAATTCCGCACGCTCGGTCTCGGCTATGCCAACCTCGGCGGCCTGTTGATGTCGTCGGGCATTCCCTACGACTCCAACGCCGGCCGCGCGATTTCCGGCGCGCTCACGTCCATCATGACCGGCGTGTCCTATGCCACCTCGGCGGAAATGGCGGCCAAGCTTGGCCCCTTCCCCGGCTACAAGAAGAACCGCGAGCACATGCTGCGCGTGATCCGCAACCATCGCCGCGCGGCGCATGGCGAGCGCACCGGCTATGAGAAAGTCGCGACCCCGCCGGTCCCGCTCGACCACAAATCCTGTCCCGAGCAGAAGCTGATCGAGCATGCCCGCCGCGCCTGGGATCGCGCGCTCACGCTCGGCGAGCAGCACGGCTATCGCAACGCGCAAACCAGCGTGATCGCGCCCACCGGCACGATCGGGCTTGTCATGGATTGCGACACCACCGGCATCGAGCCTGACTTCGCCCTGGTGAAGTTCAAGAAGCTCGCCGGCGGCGGCTATTTCAAGATCATCAACCGCGCGGTGCCGGAAGCGCTGCGCTCGCTCGGCTATTCCGGCGACCAGATCGCGGAGATCGAGGTCTATGCGCTCGGCCACGGCAATCTCGGCCAGGCGCCCGGCGTCAACCACACCACCTTGAAGGCCAAGAGCTTCACCGACGAAGCCATCGCCATGGTGGAAAAGGCGCTGCCTACCGCCTTCGACATCAAGTTCGCCTTCAACAAATGGACCTTGGGCGAGGACCTCTTGCGCGACCAGCTCAACGTGCCGGCCGACGTGGTCGCATCGCCGAGCTTTGATCTGCTCGCGCACATGGGCTTCACCAAGCGCGAGATCGAGGCCGCCAATATCCACGTCTGCGGCGCCATGACGGTGGAAGGCGCGCCGCACCTCAAAGCCGAGCACTACCCCGTGTTCGACTGTGCCAACCCGTGCGGCCGCACCGGCAAGCGCTATCTCTCGGTGGAAAGCCACATCCGCATGATGGCGGCGGCGCAGCCCTTCATCTCCGGCGCTATTTCCAAGACCATCAACATGCCGAACGAAGCGGGCGTGGAGGATTGCAAGTCCGCCTATCTGCTCTCCTGGAAGCTCGGGCTCAAAGCCAACGCGCTCTACCGCGACGGCTCCAAGCTCAGCCAGCCGCTCAACTCCCAGCTCATCGCCGACGAGGCGGAGGAAGAGGACGAGCTTGTCCCCGCGCAGGCGGGGATCGCCGCCTTCATCGAAAAGCCGCAAGCCGCGCGCACCACAGCGCTGGCCGAGAAGCTGGTGGAGAAGGTGGTTGAGCGCATCATCGTCATGCGCGAGCGCGAGCGGCTGCCCGACCGGCGCAAGGGCTATACCCAGAAAGCCGTGGTCGGCGGCCACAAGGTTTATCTGCGCACCGGCGAATATGAGGACGGCCGCATCGGCGAAATCTTCGTCGACATGCACAAGGAAGGCGCGGCGCTGCGCTCGCTGCTCAACAACTTCGCCATCGCGGTGTCGCTCGGGCTGCAATACGGCGTGCCGCTCGAGGAATATGTCGACGCCTTCACCTTCACCCGCTTCGAGCCGCAGGGCCCGGTGCAGGGCAACGACTCGATTAAATACGCCACCTCGATCCTCGATTACGTCTTCCGCGAACTGGCGATCTCGTATCTGGAGCGCTTCGACCTCGCCCATGTCGACCCCTCCGACACCGGCTTCGACGCGCTCGGCAAGGGCATCGAGGAAGGCAAGCCGGAAGGCCGCCCGGAGACGCGCTTTGTCTCCAGGGGCCTCACCCGCTCGCGCACCGACCGCCTCGGCGTCATCGCCGGCGGCGGTTCTTCGGGCAGCGAAGCGCGCGGGGGCCTTTCTTCCCCCTCTCCCCTGGGGGGAGAGGGCCGGGGTGAGGGGGTAACGATCTCCAACGTCACCGCTCTCCACTCAGGTTCCGCCCGCGGGGAAATCTCCGGCGCCACGGCGTTGAAAGTCGAACCCGCGGCCAAACTCTCGCCGGCGCAAGCGCTGGAACAGGACGCCCGCGCGCACGTCTCCGAGAAGCGCGCCGAAGCCCGCGCCAAGGGCTACGAAGGCGAATCCTGCGGCGAATGCGGCAACTTCACCCTCGTGCGCAATGGCACCTGTCTCAAGTGCGATACGTGCGGCGGGACGACGGGGTGTTCGTAACAAAACTTAAACCGTCATCCTGAGGTGCTCGCCGCAGGCGAGCCTCGAAGGATGACTACAAGAGTTCGTCATGGCCGGGCTTGTCCCGGCCATCCCGATAAGGGACGCACTGCGCTGCCAACCTAAGCGAGATGGCCGGGACAAGCCCGGCCATGACGGAGTAAAGGGCTCGCATGACCACTTCGGGCAGACGATTATAGCGATCGTAACGAAAAGCCAGTCTATTTGACCCTTTGAACATTACCGCTTCGCCTCATCAAACAAATCAGCCAGCTTCGCGCCGAGCGCCGCCGCAAGGCGTCCAAGCTTGTCCAGGGTCACATTGCTCTTGCCGGATTCGATTTCGCTCACCTGCGCTTGGCGCACTCCGGCGGCGTCGGCCAATTCTTCCTGACTGAGATCGCGCAACTGGCGCAGCCGGCGTACATTACGCGCCAGGACTCGCCGTGCCTGAATGTCCCCTCGGGCCATTCCCGAGGGATGGCGTTCAATTTAGAAATGCGCTATACGATTTATAGTATAATATACAATGGGTTGCGCTACGACTGAGCCGCGAAAATCAATTTTCGTTGCAGGACTATACGATATATCGTATACTCCGCCTATGCCATCACTGCCGCCTTTTCGGGCCTCCGCCCGAGACCTCGCCGATGCAACGGTCCTTCAGCAATGGCGCACATTCACCACGCCCAAAGGCGCTGTCCTTCTATTCGGCTTCGCGGGCACGAAAGTGATTATTGATTTGGCCCTTGCCATCGATGCCAATGCGGGATGGGCGCGCATTCCCGGTGATTGGCTGGTGCTGGGAGAGCCCGCGCGGGAGAGAGTCCCGGCTTCAATCGACTGGAACGAGCGCCTGCGGCAGGACCCGCTGCCGAACGACGCGGAAGGCATGATAGCCTGGGCAAGGCGGAATCTGCTGGAGCAATAGCAAGGGTGGGCTCAGGCGCGGACTTGTCCGCCGAAGCCCGGAGGGCGAAGGCGGAACGCGCCAAGCCCACGCATTCATTCGGGACTCAATCTGATTTTCCGGTGGGCACGCTTCCGCCTTCGCTAAAGCTCTGGCGGACAGGTCGCTTTGCCCACTCTACTTTCGCTGCGCGGCTTCATCATCGCCGCCAATGGCCACACGCCCGGGCTGTGGTAGCGCGCGCGGCCGAGCAAACATAAGCCCAAGCCTTCGCCGCCCAATTGACGGCCGCTCTTGTTTATCCTTACCCTGCCCGGCTTTTTGGGGGGGAACATCCATGCGCGCGCAGGTCCGGACGATAGCTTGTTTGTTTGCTTTATTGGCTATCGGCGGCGGCTCTTCTGAAAACGCCGCCATCGCCCAGGGAAATGCCGGCGGGCTGTGGGTGATTTCCCTCGAAGCCAGCGAGCCGACCTGCCCGCTGCTGGCCATCGAAATATTCAAGGACGGCGCCGGCGAGGCCTGGATCAATGGCGACCACGATCCCGACCCGGATTTTCCAGAACTGAGCGGGAAGGTCAAAATCAGCGGCGGCCGCATCGAAACGGCCATGACGGACGGCATTATCGGAAAATTGCGGATGTCGCTGCGCGGAACGATTTCGGGCAATCAAATAAAATCCCAAGCCAGCGTGACCGAGCGCGGGGTGGGGACGCTTGCTGGCGCCTGCGTGTTTGTGCGTAAATCGTAAATAACGCGCGGGGGCGTGAAGGCTGCGTGCTATCATGCTCCCCGAAACCCTGTGAGGGAGCCATGCCGCAAAACCCCAACCTGCTCTACATCATCGTCGCCGTGCTTGCCGTCACCACCGCCGTGCTCGGCTATCAGCTCTATCAGGAGCGCAAGGAGCCGAAAGGCATCCAGCTCAATGTCGGCCCCGGCGGCGTGTCGATTGAGAAGAAATAGGGCGCTTACCTCGGCGCCGGCGAAGCCTTCACGCCGCCGTCGGCGGAGTCGCAGCGCGTGTTGGTAGAGGTCCAGGTGATATTTTCCAGAATCACGCCCTGCATGCAGATGCTGGCGCCGGATGAAACGGTCCCGCGGAGCTGAACCGCCATTTGACTTGGCCCGGGCCGCGGCTTGGCGCTGGTGATGTCGTAGGTCTTTCCGCTTTTCCCGTCCTTGATGACGAGACAATTGGCTTCGACGCCGGGGCTGACGCAGCCCAGCACGGTAACAGTTTCCGCCTGCTTCGCGGTCTGCTGCGCTGGCACGCCGGAAATGGCGGCCATCAAGGTAGCCCCGGCCAATATCAAACGTCGCCGCATGTGTGCCTCCCGTCTCCGGCGCGCGCCCGCGCTATTTCCCCGCCGCCGCGATCACTTTCGGCAACAGCCCGGCGGCGATGGCCGCGTGTCCCTGCGCGTTGTAATGCTGCCCGTCGGGATCGCGCGTGCTGTTGTTGGCATAGGCGCTGATGCGATCCAGCAGGATGACCTTGATACCGCGCGCCTGAAGCTTGCTGGTGATCGTCGCCGTGTTGCCGCCGGCTTCGCCGCCTACGCCCTTGCGCGCGTCGTTGCCGCCGGTTTGCAGGATCACGATCTGCGTCCCGTTCGGCACCGCTTTGTCCAGGCGCGCCAGCATTCCGCCGGTGGTATCGCCCGCTATGCCGGCATTGGTGACATGCGCGTCGTAGCCTTTCGTGCGCAGCAGGGCCTCAAGTTGCGCGGGGTAAGCCTGGTTTTTTTCCACTCCGCCCGGATGCGCTCCTTGGCCCCTCCCCGCGGTGTTGCTGGCGCCGAGCGCGACGATGTTGAGCGACGCGGCATGCGCGCCCCAGGCCGCGAGCACCGGGCTCAGCACGGCCAGCACCATCACAATTTTATGCACAATTTTACGCATGCCGACCTCCCCCCCCCCAAAAAAAGCGGCGGTAATTTTAGGACTCGGCGCGCTTGCCCGCAATGACCTCTTGTTTCAAGATTTTTTCAGCCGCCGCCTCCAGCCAATCACTGCCGCCGGAGAGCGCGCCACCAGAACTATTGCAGGCCGAAGAAACTCCGGATGCGGGAGGGCTCAAGCTCGGCGCTGCGGGACTGACGATATTCGCCGTCCGCGACCGCGCCGATTTCAAGGTCGCCATTGGAACGCCGGTATACCGGCGCAGCGCCGGGCACGCGCGGCGTTTTTGCCTTCTGCCGTGGACCTGAGGCGGTCGGCCGTTGCGCGGTCGCCTTGGCATCAGCGCGTGCCAGAGTTCCCGACAGCAGCGCTTCCTTCGCCGCCTTCGCCTGGGCGCAGGCGCGCCGCGCCGTGGGTTTATCGGAGCAGAGAACGGAGAGCTTTGCAGAAGGCTTCTCTCCATCCGCGGATGCGGCGATCGTTTGGTTCACCGGCACGGCCGCTTGGGGCGCAGCTACTTGTGTTTTTGCCGGCGTGGCCAAGCTGAACTGCGGCGGCGCCTTGGGAAGCTGCGAGGCCTCCGGCAGCGCCAGCAGAATGGCCCCGCAAACCGCGCTGACCGCGAGCACAATCCCAACACCGCCCAAGCCCCGGCGCGGCGGCTCGAGTTTGATAAAGCGCTGGCGGGCGACCGGCCTTTCGAAGGACGGAAACAGGTAGCGCAATGGAGACATCAATTCCCTCTGATCCGGCGGCCCAAGCGGGCCCTTGATGAAACACGGCGGCCACGGAACAGGTTCCGCAGACGGCTGCCGGGTGCGGCGTGGTAGCGGGGCGAATCAGTCCTCTCTATGGGCAATTATCAAGGCAGACCCGTGGCCACCCAATAGCGTGGTGACGGAATTATTTCGCTGAATTCTAAGATTCGGCGGACCCACCGGATAGCCGGATTCTCGTCGTTGGATGATGGAAAGACGGACTTATCCCCAGTCGGCTAAAGCGCGCTTAGCGCATGAAATCTCCCGCTTGACTTCCTCTCCGTACTGTGACTTAATTCCTATACCCTGTCCGCTGAGGGGCGCTTCATGAGGCGTCGTGAGGTGGGACGGATCGCAAGGAGTGGGCCGGAGATATGGCCTTGCTTCTGCGATGGGACGGCGCCGGGTTAATCCCCGGCCTCGATCTTGGTGCGGCGCCCGCGGGCAGGTTCTCGCACAACCTGCACTCGGGCGGCGTCGAACCCCGACCCCCGGGCACTAACGACCCGGGCGCGAGGAGCTCGCAGCCGGCTAGCGCAAATGCTCCCGGCGAGCGCGGGCCGACGCCGGAAGGAGAACGCCGCCAGTGGAGCGCCGGGAGGCGCGCGCCCTTTCGCCAAAGGGCGCGCCACGTCTTAGCCGACGTGGCTCTTAATGTTGATGCGCCTTTCGGCGCTCCGCTCCCCTCGTGTCTGGGGAGCAAAAGGCCTTGCCCCGCGCCGGCGGGGGGGACG
>Ga0082335_1001202_pt1 | contig 57560 bp, 58 predicted proteins | sample Subgrocontami58m_FD_72375 | JGI IMG/M metagenome (GOLD analysis project Ga0082335, IMG submission 72375) | Subsurface groundwater microbial communities from S. Glens Falls, New York, USA - GMW37 contaminated, 5.8 m (SPADES assembly) (version 2) ... | reverse complement strand
GGGGCCACCCCCCTTTTTCCGGTTCGCAGGGGCCGGCGCCTGGGGGGGGCCCGGGGCAGCGCCGGGGTGGGGGCCGGGGGGGGACCCCCCGCTTTTCCCGCGATCACCCCGCCCGCGACAGCCGGGTCCAGGCAGCGACGGAGCGCATCAGGCCGGGCCATGCCTGTGCCGCTCCGACGATCAGATGCCGTAGTCCCGGGGTCGTGCCCACCTGGTGGACGGCGCCGGCGATCCTCATCTGATAGATCAGTATCCGGCGCAAATCCGCCGCGTATTGCACCGCATCCGCGCCCCGCAGGCTGGAGGACACGGCGAGGGCGGCGCTTTCCATGGCAATTGCGACTCCATCCCCAGTCAGCGATGGGATCACCGCCGCCTGATCGCCCAGGCGGAACAGCGACCTGGGCTCCGCGCCGCGGTCCCGGTGCAGAAACCCATAGGGCAGCCCCGCGATGGCGAGCGGACGCTCCAGCAACGGCAAAGCCTCGGCAAGGCGGTGGCGTAGGTGCGGGCAATCTGCGGAGAGGCGCTCAAGAAAATGTGTCCATCCAGTCTGTCCGGCGAGGTCGCGCGTCGGTGCTGTCAACAGGCACAGGACAGCGCGGTCGTCCTCCACGGCTTGCAGCCCGGCATAGAAGCCGGGGAACAGCATCAGTTCCACATGACCAGCGAGGTCGGCCGCCGCGGTGGGGGCCAGGCGGTAATACATTTTCAGGCCGATAGGCCGCTGGCCGGGACGGGATCGCGCGGCACGCGGCAAGCCGCGCAGATCGTGCTTGCCGGTTGCCAGGAACACACGATCGGCCGTGACGGTGCCCAGCCCCTGGCCCTGGACACTGATCCCGTCGCCGTCGCTGTCGATGCCCGTGACCGCATGACCACGCAGGACCCGCGCGCCCGCGGTCTCGGCGTTGCGCAGCAGCGCCTCGTCGAAGCGGCGGCGCGAGAGAGACAGCGCCGGAAAGGGCAGGGCGGTCTCGGCGATCCGGGTGCGGCAGATCAGGCGCAGATGGGTGATCGGTTGAGCGCCAAGGGCCAGCGGCTCCACCCCCAGGGAACGTGCGAGAGCGACGGCCTCGCCGCTCAGGAAGTCGCCGCAGACCTTGTCGGCCGGACCGGGTGCCCGTTCGATCAAGGTGACGGCCTGGCCAGCCCGGGCGAGGAGGGTCGCGGCCGTGGCACCGGCGGGACCGCCACCGATGATCAGCGCGTAGGACATCGTTCGGAGGCGGTGGGCCTGGAGACGGTGGACCAGGAGACGGCGGTAGCGCGGGCGACGGTGAGGCGGAAGGGGAAGCAGGCCTGCACGATGGCCTCGGTCGGGGGCACCCCGGCCTTGGCCAGCAGGCGATGCCAGTCCGCCGGGACGAAGCCACGGCCGATCGAAATTTGCCCGTCGTGGCGGACGAAGCGGTGCCAGCGAGCAAGGCGCGCCAGCAGCGGGAAGCCCAGATAGGGAAACAGATGCCGGCGGAGATCGGCGATGAACCAGCCTCGGCTTGCGTGGGCGTCCATCCAGTGGATGAAGCGAACGATTTCGTCGTCGGTGAGGTGGTGGGTGAATTGCGAACTGATGATGAAGTCGAATGGACGGTCGGGGGTAAAGGCGAACACGTCGCCCGTGAAATAGCGAATCGGTTGGGTGTTCGGCGTGGCATCCTCGGCGACCCGCGTGCTCCAGGGGTGGAGATCCAGGCCGGTCAGGCTGTGTTGGCGACCCCATTCGGTCGCCTGCCGGTGGATGCGGCGCAGGGCGTCACCGCCGCCGGAGCCGACATCCAGTAGAGAAAAGGTTTCGAGACCCGCGGTCTCGCGCCGCAGCCAGGCCAGGATCGGACGGTGGGTGAGGGTCAGGGTGTTCACCCGCGCCAGATCGTGGAGACAGTCCCGGTAGTCCGCGTAATCGCGGCAATCGGTGTCCATGCGTTCGGCGACCAGCACGCGGGTGGCGAGGTTCATGGGTTGGGGGCCGGACGCTGAAAGCCGAACGTCTCCACACTCAGGCCCGGACCGAACGCCATGGCGACACCCTCACCCCGCGCCGTTTCGCAGCGCATGATGCGGTCCAGCACGAACATCAACGTGGCCGAGGACATGTTGCCGAAGTCACGCAGCACGGCGCGGGAATGGGACAGCGCGTCCGGTGGCAGGTCCAGGCCCTGCTGGACCGCATCCAGGATGGTGCGTCCTCCGGCATGCACCGCCCAAAGCGGGATCGCGCTGGTTCGGCGCTCTCCCAGCAGCGCCGAACCATGCTCGGGCAGCCAGCGGCGGATGCGTCCGGGAACCTGCCCGGACAGATGCATCACGAACCCGGTATCGGCGATGTCCCAGGTGATCAGGTCCGCGGTCCGCGGGATGACCGCGGAGCGAAACCGGCCGAGAGCGAGACCGGTGGGGGTGGCTGAGACAAGACAGGCGGCGGCGCCGTCACCGAACAGGAGAAAGCTCAGCATGCGTGGCAGGTCATCGAAGCGCTCCTGCAAATGCAGGCTGCACAGCTCCAGGTTGACCACCAGCACCACGGAGTCCGGCTCGGAGCGGACAATATGGCGCGCCAGTTTCAGGGCGTTGACGGCGGCGAAGCAGCCCATGAAGCCGACCATGGTCCGCTCGACGCTGTCAGCCAGGCACGCTTCACGCATGATGTCGTGGTCGAGACCGGGGGCGGAGAAGCCGGTGCAACTGGCAACGATAAGATGGGTGATGCGGTCGCGTTCGGTCTCGATGCCGAGCGCGCCGATCGCTTGCATGGCCAGGTCGAGGGCATGCGGCGGAAACAACCCCATGCGCTGACCGGTGGAGGGGAAGGCGCCGCGCAGATAGAACCCACCTGCGTCCAGGATGGTGTCACGAGGCTTCGGGCCGGGCTCGAAGATCGCGTAGCGGTGCTCGATCTCCGCCATGGCCGCCATGCGCGCGAACAGGGACCGCCGGTGCGGGTCGTGGGTCAGGGCCGACAGGGCGAAATCGACGAATTCGGCATGGATGTCGTGCGGCGGGACGGCGGTTCCGATGCGGTTGAGCCAAGCCTGGGTCACGTGGGCTCCTGCGGCAATGCCCTTTGAGGGTACTGGGCTGGGGGACCGGTGTGCCACGTCGTGACAGGCGTGTGGGTGGAAATCTTGTGCGGAACGGCGGCCGCGCGCCTGATGGCTGGCTGGTCCGACCGCGGCGCGGATGGCCATTTTCTCGACCCCGCCCTTGTGCGTGAAACGCTGCGGGGTGCGCTCAACTCGATGCTATGCCTGGCCGGCCGTCTTACCGACAATGGCGACATCGGAACCCCCGATGATCACCCAGGAATGGAGGCCAAGATGGTTGCGTTCTTCATGCTGTCCGCCGCTGGGAATTTGCTGGCCGGGTATATGATGTACTGGGCGATGTGAGGCATCGTCCTTCGCTTTCCCGTCAGGCCGCCGCGCGGCCTGTCAGCTGACGCTTCCCACCGTATCGGGGTGGATTCGCTTGCGCCAGCCGGACGGCTGTCGTTTGAACATCGCCCGATCCGCTCTTGAGTCTCTTTTCACCGCTCCGAGGTGCCCCCAGCAGTGGCTGTGGCCATCGAGACATATCTCCCGGGGCTTGGTACTCGAGCCGAGAGGTAGCCCGAGCGCGGCAGGCGCGTCCGGCCCCGGCGTCATCAGGTTCGATGCCCGCCCGTTGTCGCGTCCCGGCGAACAGCGCCAAGGTCGCGTAGGTCGGCAGACGGGGTTGTGCGCCGCGCGCCAATGTTGCGGATGGAAGAAGGTGCGGGTTTGCCAGGCTCCACCGGCGAAGCGGCGCTTCCGCGTCTCCTTGTCGTGACCGGTACAGGCTTGGTAGCTTCCAATCCACTCGCCCGATCATGAGGACCCCCATGCCGAGAATCTCCGAGAGTTTCGATCCGCGATCCGTTGAATGGCGCCGCGTCACAGATCCGAACTGCAAGGAGTTCAAGATCGATTTCGAGTACAGCCTCCTCGGTTACGATCTGGCGAGCGGGCGGTTGGACATGCTGCTTCGATACGCAAAGGGGCGTGGCCACTGCCGGCGGCACCGGCATGTTGCCTCGACCCTGACATTGGTACTGGAGGGCGAGCAGCACTTGGTGGAAATGCAGCCGGATGGCTCGAGCACATCCATCTCGCGCAAGAAAGGTGACTATGCGCTCGCCAGTCCCGATGCGTTGCCGCACATCGAATGCGGCGGGGACGATGGTGGTACGGTTATCCTGTCAATGACCGCACCGGACGGCATCCTGTTCGAATACCTCGATGAGAACATGGAGAACGGGTGGACCTTGTCGATCGAGCAGTATGTCGATGCCTGGAACAAACGAACACCCTATGGGGCGACGCCAGACCCTGCCACGGCAACCGCTGCCTGAGCCGGTGCAGCCAGGCGGCGGGTGATCCTGCCGACCCGCGTCTGGCTGCTTCGTCGTGGACGCCCCGATTGGAGCATTTTCCGATCCGCCTGACCTGCCACCCCCCGGCGGGGTCCGGGACCCGGTGGTGCCGGAACGATCTCAACCGTCAGGCACATGGTTCGATCAGATCGAAACATGCTCTCGTCCGACCTATTCCATGAGCCAGTGGCGGCCGGCGCCAAATCCTGGCGCCGGCCGTCGCGGGTTGTCAGCCCGCGATATACTCGCAGCGGAAACCGTTGCCCCAACGCTTCACCAGGCCCTTGGACGGCGAGGGGAAATGCGCGAAGCAGCACACCGTGTTGGTGTCGCAGTAGGTTTCCAGGAATTTCCGCCGTGTGGCCGCACCCTGGGCACCATCGTAGTCCACCCGCATCGTCAGTTCGGGATAGCGCGCCTGCAACGGGGTGTGGATCAGATCGCCGGTGAACACCGCGTCCTTGCCGCCCTTGCCGATCTGCACCGCGTAATGGTCGATCGTGTGGCCCGGAGTCGGGATCAGCGACACCACATCGTTCAGCGCGTAGTCGCTGGTGACGATGTCGCATGCCTTGGCCTCGACGATCGGGATCACGCTGTCGGCGATCGGCGGGATTTCGGTCTTGGCGTTCTCGGCCAGCCAGTAATCAAGCTCGGTCTTGGCGAACAGATAGCGGGCCTTGGGGAAGGTCGGCACCCAGCGGCCGTTTTCCATCTTGGTGTTCCAGCCGACATGGTCGACATGCAGATGCGTGCACATCACGAAGTCGATGTCGTTCGGCGTCATCCCGGCACGCTTCAGGCCCGACATGAACGCGTCGTCCTTCTTCTTGTGCCAGAGCGGCCGAGCGGAGCGGTCCTTGTCGTTGCCGACGCAGCTATCGATCAGGATGTTGTGCTTGCCGGTCTGCACCACATAAGACTGGAAGCACAACACGATGTTGTCATCGGCATCGAGTGCCGCAGGTGCCATCCAGGAGCGGTTTTCGTCGAGCTGCTCCTTGGTCAGCGTGGGCAGGAATTCCAGCGCGGGGGTGAAGCCGCACTCCATCTCGATGATGCGGTGAACGGTCATGTCACCGGCTTTGAAGGTCAGGCTCATGTGCGTGTCTCCCCTCGGAAAACGGGCGGTTTCCCCTTTTACCGAGGTCATGTTAGCCAGGGAGAGGCCGGCCGACAAACAGGGCCGGCAATGATGGGTGGGGAGACGATCCATGGCCGAGGCAGCTTCGCTCAGCCCCGAAACGGTGATGCGCCAGATGAAGCAGAACGGTGTCACTGATATCGTGTGGCTGCCGGACAGCGAGACCAACTGGCTGTTTCTGCTGATGAAAGCGGACCCCGATCTGCGGCTGGTCGGCGTGACGCGAGAGGGGCATGGCTGCTCCATCGCCGCGGGGCTCTATGCCGGCGGGCGCAAGCCGATGATGCTGATCCAGAACACCGGGATGCTGGAATCGGGCGATTCCATCCGCGGCTGGCTGATGGGGCTGAATGTCCCCATCGTGCTGATGGTCGGCTATCGCGGCTACACCCGCCACGGCGTCAACACCGACACCGCCGCGACCTATACCGAGCGATTCCTGATGGCGTTCAACATCTCGTTCTATCTGGTCGAGAACGACGGCGATTCCAACCGCATCACCACCGCGTTCCAGGAGGCGGAGCGGACCCGCAAACCCGTCGTCGTGCTGGTCGGCGACGAATATCACGGCTTCAACCGATAGGAGGGCTCTTCCGATGATGCATACAGCCGATCTGTTGAAGGTGTTCGCCCAGCAGCTTTCGTCGCAGGGACGCGGCGATGCGATCGTGATCTCCGGCCGCGGCGGACGGCATTGGACCGCGATCAGCGATGGGGTGATGGATATTCCACTGGGCGACCCGGCGATGGGCGGACATGCCGGGTTCGGGCTGGGGCTGGCTCTGGCGCAGCCCGACAAGCGCGTCGTGCTGTTCGACTCGGAGGGCGATATCCTGATGTCGCTCGGTCAATTGCCGACCATCGCGGAGCAGGCGCCGGCCAATTTCTACCACTTCATTCTCGACAATGAGGTCTATGCGACGACGGGCGGGCAGCCGGTGCCGAACTCCAAGAATATCGACTACGCGGGGATCGCGCGGTCGGCCGGCTATCCGCGCGCACTCAATTTTGCCGAATTGGACGATTTCAGCCGGGAGCTGCCCGGTATCCTGCGGGCGCCAGGGCCGGTGTTCGTCGCGCTGAAAGTGTTTCCGGAGGTGGAGAACACGCCGATCGGCCAGCGTGTCCGCTGGCGCAAGCGGTCCGCCGACAAGGTGGTGCAGGACTTACGCGGGGCGTTGGGGGCTGCGTGAGCGAGGGGCTGCTGTTCGCCCTGATCGCGCGGATCCCATCGCACGGGGTGGCGTCCTTCAATGCCTATGAGGACCAGGTCCTGCCCTTGCTGGCCGCGCATGGTGGCGTGTTGCAACGCCGTCTGAGCACCGATGATGGCGGGACGGAACTGCATCTGGTGTGGTTTCCGTCCGCTGCCGCATTTGCGGCGTATCGGGACGATCCACGCCGAGCGGCTCTGGCGCCGCTGATGGTTGCGTCGGAGGCGGAGTTGGACTTGTTGGCGATGCGGGATGTTTGAGGGGCGTTCGTGCGTTGGGGGTGTCCGGCGTGGATATGGGACCGGACCGCGTATGGCCGTCCCCCGACGCTCACGCCGCAGCGGCAGAACTGAACCCGCTGCCGACTAACGTGGTCCCCGAAAACTGGACAGGCCGCTAATAGAGTGTCTCCCGCGTGGAACGGCCATAAGGCCGGAGGTGAGACACGGCGAATCCCCGAAAGAAGCACAGTGCCGCGTTCAAGTCGAACATAGCCCTGGCGGCGGTGCTCGAGCAGGGAACGGTTGCGGAACTGTCAAGCCGGTTCGGGGTTCAAGCCCGAGCACGACGATGGGGTGCCGCCCGACCCGTCAGATGTCACGTCGGCGGGTATAGGTAATCAGGCCGACGATCGGTTCAGGGTGGCAGGCGGCGGTCGGCATCGCGTCAAGAGCGGCCTCCTATGCGGCGATCCAGACAGGCGCGGACTCAGACGCCGCCACACCGATCACCCTGTCGAGCACGCCGTGACGGTTTGCATGCCGCGGCGACCGCGTATCGATTGTTGTTGTGCGGGAAGCCAGAGCGCTCTCGCCGTGTCCGGCCAACCGGAAAGCGCTCTGGCATGCCCCGTCCTACTTCGCTTGGAAGTTGGGCAACCGCCGTTCCCCCATCGCCTTGGTGCCTTCGCGGAAATCGGCTGTGTTGCGCAGCCAATCCTGCTCCTCATACTCCCGCTCGGTCGCGCGGGCGACGGCTTCAGCCAGGCCCCGGCGCATGGTTTCGCGGGTCGATAGGATCGCCAGAGGGCCGGACTGAGCAATTTCCGTCGCCAGTTCCACCGCCTTCGCGCGGACCTGATCCAACGGCACGCAGTAATCGGCCAAACCGATTTCCACGGCTTCCTCGCCAGTGATCCGCCGGCCTGTGTACATCAGCAGCGTGGCCTTCTGGGCCCCGATCAGGCGCGGCAGGGACTCGGTCAGCCCGAAGCCGGGATGGTAGTTCAGCCGCGTGAAATTGACGGAAAACCGAGCTTCCGGGCAAGTGATCCGGAAATCGGCCATGACCGCCAGACCCACACCGGCGCCCACGGCCGCGCCATGCACGGCGGCGACGATCGGCTTGGAGGTCTTCCACAGCCGTTGGGCTTCCTTGTACAGGTGCCGGCCGCGCTTGGTGACGCGCGCCACGCCATCCGGGCCACGACTGCCGAAATCGGCACCAGCGCAGAAATGCTTGCCCTCGGCGCATAGCACGATGGCGCGAATGCCAGGCACCTTGTCATAGATTTCCAGCGCGTCGGCGATCTCGCCCACCATGTCGGTATCGACGAAATTATTCGGGCCGCGGCGGACCTCGATGGTGGCGATGAAACCGTCCTCGCTGACGGCGATATGGTCATAGGCTGCGTGCTGCGTCATGGTTCCCTGCCCTAACTGGCTTTCGCGATTCGTCGCTGTCTGCCAGCTTATGGGCAAGCGTCTGGAACGACAATGCGGGGGAGAGAACCATGGCACGCCTGGACAGAAACGGGGTCGGCATCCATTACGAGGTCCATGGCAGCGGGCCCGCCGTGCTGCTCAGCCACGGTTACAGCGCCACCTGCCGGATGTGGGACGGGCAGATCGCCGCCTTCAAGGACCGCTTCAAGATCATCGTCTGGGACATGCGCGGCCATGGGCAGAGCGACGTGCCCACCGACGCGGCTGCCTACTCGGAAGCGGCGACGGTTGGCGACATGAAAGCGATCCTGGACGCTTGCGGGGAAACCCAAGCGGTGATCGGCGGCCTCTCGTTGGGCGGCTACATGACCCTGGCGTTCCATCTGCGCCATGCCGCGACCTGCCGTGCGCTGATGCTGTTTGATACTGGGCCGGGCTTCAAGAAGGATTCGGCGCGGGATGCCTGGAACCAACGCTCCCGCGAGCGCGCCGACGATCTGGAAGCCCGCGGGTTCGCCGCCCTCGGTGGCAGCGACGAAGTCCGCATGAGTCAGCACCGTTCGCCGTTGGGCCTCGCCGGCGCGGCGCGCGGCATGCTGGCGCAGGAAAATGCAGGCGTTATTGAATCCCTGCCCTCGATCGCCGTGCCGACCCTGGTGCTGGTGGGCGCGAACGACACGGGCTTTCTGGCCGCGACGGATTACATGGCGGCGAAGATTCCCGGGGCGAAGAAGGTGGTGATCCCGGACGCTGGACATGCCGCGAATCTTCACCAGCCGGCGGCATTCAACACGGCGATGGGGGCGTTCCTGAGCGGCCTGGGATAGCTTTCGGTTCGGGCAACGGGCGGCCGCCGTTTCGCTGTCCGTTGGCTTTATGTCGCTGCGCCCGATCGCAGCACGGCCGTTACGGGGCACTCGAGGACCTACTGGCGTCACGGCGTTCGCCGTTCAACTGCGTCCTGCGTCAGGCTGGGCAGCAGCCCGTCTCAGCCGATGCGCAGTGACGTTCGCCGGGGTTTTGTGCCTGTGGTCGCGTCATTGGTGGGCGGCTCGCCGTTCGAAGGCGTCTCGGCCGGCATGTCCTGAATGGTTACGACAACCCCCTTCATTCCCAACAGCCAGTTTATCGGATTGTCCTTGGCTCGGCTTGGCAGGGTCCAGGTGGGGTCGAACACGTGGGCGCCCAGAGCCTTCCGGACCAGCTTGGCCTTGGCGGCGGCGGTGCTGGAGGCGACGCCAAACTCGGCACATAGGTCGGCCATTGCCATGTAAGGCTTCGACGCCCGATCAGTCAGGAAGTTGATCTGCCCCAACGCATAGACCACGGCGCAGGCCCAGGTCTGGGGGTAGCCGCTCGCCAGCGGGGTGGGACGCTTGCGGCACAACGCGGCAATCGCATGACGCGCTAGCACCGCGTACTCCTCGTTCAGATGCGCCCCGCAGAAGCGATCGGTCATTTCCGTCAGACCGTTGTAGATGTACTCGACACCCTTTGGAATTCTCATCGATTTCGGTGGGGTCACGGCAGCGTTTCCAGTTCCATCCCGAGCTCATGGTCTGCCGAACAGGCCGTCATGGCATGCAGCACTTCTTGTATTTCATGCCGCTGCCACAGGGACAGGGGTCCTTGCGGCCGATCTTGTGGGACCGGATCGGCTCCTGATCGGGTTCGAGCGAAAGCGCTCTGTCCAGCCGCTCAAACAAAGCCGCGTACTCCCCGAGATAGTTTGGCGCGGGGGTGGCGCGCTGTTGCCGCAGACCGAGTGCGATTTCCACATCCTCGACATCGCCCGCGATCGAGATATCGACCGCGTTGTTGCGGAATGCCTTCCGAATCGGATCAATGGCCTCGACCGCGCGCATGTCGATCAGATCGCTGACAGCGAAACCGGCCACCGATTCTTTCGCGTCGACATGGGTCTGCAAGGTTCGCACCAGAATGCCGATGCAATCCGAACGGCTCTCGGGATGGCGAGCGGCGATTTCCTTCAGCGCGTCCATGGCGATTGCCGCGGGGGTCGTGCGGATCGCCGGATGGCGCAGAAATTCAGCGATCAGCGGAATCGCGGCCGGCCCGATCATACCGAACACGACCGGCAGTTCGGTGGCCGCGGTCTCGTCGGCCCAAGTGTCCTCCCACTTCAGATAGTCGAGCAAAGGCCCGACCGCCGCAACCAGCCGCAATTGTCCCAGGGTCCGCCAGGCATGCACCTGTGGCCAGACCAGCGGCCCTTCGGAGTCGGCGGTTGCCAAGGCCTTATCGCTGATCATGCGGAGCAGTTCGGGACCATGGCCCTCGGTAAATCCATGCTCGACGACCTAGTCGGGCCAGTTATCGGCCGGGTAAGGGCGGGTTTCGCCGATCATCAACAGTCGGCGGACCGGGTCAACGTAGTCGGTGCCGGCATCGCCGACGGTCAGGGTTTCAGGCATGCGACACCTATTGGGCCTAGCACCGGCGCATCGGGGATACACGGCAACGTCGGACAGTGCGGGCGACTCGGGGCGGTGCGGCCGAGTATAGGCCCATCGCTGATCATGCCTACCGATTCAGGGCGATCGCACTTGACGGCAGGACGTGCGGATTTTTACTTCTCCCTCGGGGAGATGTCGTGCCGCTAATCCAATGGGTTGTACTGGTGGCACCACCCTCACCCGCCGCTTCGCGGCGACCTCTCCCCGAGGGAGAGGTGAGAATCCGCGCCCTCGGACGCCATGTGCGATCACGCTGCCGACCGATTGGCCCGACAAAGCGCGGCTCAAGCTACACGAACTTTCCCTGCAAGAACCCCAGCGCCGGCAGCGGTCGCCAGGATCGCGGCAAATCGGCTCGTCGGATCGGTTTCACACTATAGATCGGCGCCGGCTGTCGGGCGGTGCGCAGGAAATGCGCGTAGGCTTTCACCTGCTGCTCCCGCCACGCCTGATCCGCCAAAGCCGCCAGGCGGCTGGAAAAGATCTCCGCCACCCGGGTGGTGCGCCCGACCGATGCGACGACCGCCCAAAGCGTGTCCTCGCGTATGCTGCTGAGGTTAATCGGCTCAACCATGCGGGAATGCTTGCCGGACCGCGCGAATAAGGCAAGAGGCTTGCGCGCCGGAAGCCAAATTATCCCCCGGTTTCCCGCCAAATTGTCACCCTCGCCGCCCCATGCGTCCGCTCGGCCAGGCAATCCGGATGCGGCGGCGGCTCATCGCGTCCGGTTTCGGCAACCATCAGAGCGTCCGGGGCGATCAGCCCGGCCACCCGCAACGCCGCCAGAGCCAGTGGGATCAGACCCTGCCGATAGGGCGGGTCCAGGAACACCAAACTGGCGGGTGGGGCCGTGGAGGGACGCAATTTCAGCGCATCGGCCGGGATCACCGTACTGATGTCGGCCGCCTGGCACGCACGGATGTTGGCGCGTAAAGCGACCAGGGCAGCGGGGGCGTTCTCGATGAACGTCGCATGGCGGGCACCGCGGGACAGCGCCTCCAACCCCATCGCGCCAGTGCCAGCGAACACGTCCAGCACGGTTGCGTCGCGGATGGTCTCCGGCCCGCCCCAAGGCGCATGCACCAGCATGTCGAACAAGGCCTGACGCACCCGATCCGCCGTCGGCCGCGTCGCATCGGGCCGCGTCACATCGGGCCGCGTCACATCCTGTCGCGTCGCACCCGGCCGGGTCGCATCCTGTCGGGTCGCATCCTTGGGCGGAGCCGTCAGGGTGCGGCCACGCCAGCGTCCGGCGACGATCCGCAACCCTACCGCCGACCGGGTCTGGACGGCGGCGGGACCGCGTCGGCCGGCAATTGTTCGCGCAGGACGCGGGGCGGCACTTCCTCGATGGCGCCGCGAGGCATGGTGCCGAGCTGGAAGGGACCGTAGGCGATACGGATCAATCGCGTGACGGAGAGGCCGAGATGCACCATCACGCGGCGGATTTCGCGGTTGCGGCCTTCCTTCAGGCTGACGGTCAGCCAGGCGTTCTCGCCCTTGCGCGAGTCCAGCGCCGCCTCGATCGGGCCGTAGCGGACCCCGTCGACGGTCACCCCCTTGGCGAGCGCCGCCAAAGCCTTTTCGTCGACAATCCCGTGCACGCGGACGCGGTAGCGGCGGATCCAGCCGGTTTCCGGCAGTTCCAGGCGGCGGGCCAGGGCGCCATCGTTGGTCAGCAGCAAAAGCCCCTCGCTGGTCAGGTCCAGTCGGCCGACACTGATGACGCGGGGGAGTTGTTCGCGCAGTTTGTCGAAGACGGTGGGGCGGCCTTCCGGGTCGCGATGCGTCGTCACCAGGCCGTCGGGTTTGTGGTAGCGCCAAAGGCGGGTGCGTTCGGGCTCATCGACCACCTTGCCATCAAACTGGACGATATCGCCCTTGGTCACGAAGGTGGCCGGATGGGTGACGACCGCGTTGTTGAGCTTGACCCGTCCCTCCTGCAACAGGCGTTCGACGTCGCGGCGGCTGGCGACGCCGGCGCGGGCGAGCCATTTGGCGATGCGGTCGCCGCGTGCGGTGGTCTCGCTCATATGGTGCAGGCGGCGATCAGGGCGTCGAAGATGCGGCGGTCGCCCGGGTCGATCAGGAATTCCGGGTGCCATTGGACACCGAGGCAGAAGGCGTAGCGATTGTCCTCGATGCCCTCGATCACCTGATCAGGGGCCAGGGCGTTGATGACGGCGTGCGGGCCAGGATCGCCGACGGCCTGGTGGTGGGCGGAGTTCACCTGCATGCTGGTGGCGCCGACGATGCGGTGCAGCAGCGTGCCGGGCGTGACGGCGACGGCGTGGCCGGGCTGATCGCGCGGATTAGGCTGCTCGTGCGCCAGGGCGTCCGGGATGGTATCGGGGATGTGCTGGATCAGGGTGCCGCCGAGCACGACGGCCAGAAGTTGCTGGCCGCCGCAGATGCCCAGGACGGGGAGCCCCCTGGCCAAGGCCCCCTGGGTCAGCGCGAGTTCGGCGGCGGTGCGGCCTTCCTTGACGGTGACGGTGGCATGGCGCTCTCCGCCGCCATAGAGGGAGGGATCGACATCGAAGGCACCGCCGGTAACGACCAGGGCGTCGATGCGGTCCAGATAATCGGGGGCGAGAGTCGCGTCATGCGGCAGGGTCACAGGCAGGCCGCCGGCGGCGGCGATGGCGTCGGCGTAGTTTTGCCTCAGAGCATACCAGGGGTATTTGGAGTAGCCGCCGGGTTTTTCGGAATCGAGGGTTACGCCGATCAGGGGTCGCTTGGTCATGGTTGGGTTGGTAGGGGTTTTTGGGGGGACTTGGAAGGGCGGGGCTTTGCCCCGGACCCTACCAGGGGGCTTTGCCCCCTGGACCCCCACCAAGGGCGACGGCCCTTGGAACCGGAACATTGTTGCCTTGAGGGATGGGGGCCTACACGGACGTCTCAGCGTTCGTGTAGGCCCCCATCCCTCAAGGCAACCAAAGAATCGCATTCCAAAGGCCGCGCCTTTGGTGGGGTCCAGGGGCAAAGCCCCTGGTGGGGTCCGGGGCGAAGCCCCGCCCTTTCCATGACCCCCATGGACCTCGCCCTGACCGAAGCCCAAGCCGCCGCCGCCCGAGGCGAGGTCCCGGTCGGTGCCGTCGTCGTCGGCCCCGACGGCGCGGTATTGGCCAGCGCTGGCAACCGGGTGGAGGAAACCCACGACGCCTCGGCCCACGCTGAGCTGCTGGCCCTGCGGGCGGCGGCTTCTGCTCGCGGGGAGCCTCGGTTGGTGGATTGCGACCTGGTGGTGACGTTGGAGCCGTGCCCGATGTGCGCGCAGGCCATCAGCTTCTTTCGCATCCGGCGGTTGGTGTTTGGCGCCTATGATCCGAAGGGCGGTGGGGTGGATCATGGCGCGCGGGTGTTCGCCGCTTCGTCCTGCCATCACCGGCCGGAGGTGGTGGGTGGCGTGCGGGAGGCCGAGGCCGGGGCGTTGTTGCGGGCGTTCTTTGCGACGAAGCGGTCATGACGGAAGCCGCGGCCATCGTCCGTGGGCGGTGCTGCCCCATCAGTCCGATGGGGGCCAACCATGACGGGCCTGGACCGCGCGTGTCGCGACGCGGGCGAAGCACGGTCTGGCCGATGCGGACCATCATGACGGGTTTGGAACGCCGAGGCAGGGGTGTTCGTCGATTGGCATCACGCGCCGGTGGGTGGTTGGCGGTGGATGGTTGGCGCCTTGCGCACCACGTCCGATCATGACCGAACGAGGCATTCTCCTCGTCAGGTTCGGCCTTGCCCCGGGTTTCATCGCGCCGTTTTCGAACGTGGCTGTGCGATTCTGATGTTCGAAGCGGGGGACTTTGGATGGTGCGAGGATCCTGGGACAAAGGGAACCGGCCGAATGTTTGCTTTTTGTTCTAGGCGGGGCGCGGTATCGGTGGCAAGTAAAAAGAGGATTTCGGCGATAGGATGCGGGTTTTTGGGGTCAAAACCCTCGGGTTTGCGGTGTTTTGCCTGGATTTTGGGCAATGATTAACAAAAACCCCGAATGGTTAACTTGGCGCGAAACTGGCTGTTGGCGCTTTTCGCCAAAGCTCATATCCGAGTTTCGGATTGGGTTGTTGGCCTTTGATATGACAGAATTTATTGGGATTCTTAAGATTGTACTTTAAGTATGGGCTTTTTGGTAATCCGTTCCGGTCAGGCGCGGATAAGGGGGGTTTTCGTTACGAATCAATGCGGGACTCGGGGGGTATTGTTCCGGTTCCATGCCGTTAAGTCTGTCGTTCACGATTGCCTGCGGATTGGGCAGGTGGCTGCTTTCGAGGCGGGGCGGACGGGCCAGCGTTGGATGGGCCTGGGTGTGACGGCTCCGGGCCATCATGAGACTCGCTGGCCCGGCGCGGGATGGACCACACCGGGTCTGGATAGCCCAACGCGTAACACCAACCGCCCCAACCACTGACCTGTGAGTGGCCGTGTCATTGCGAGCGCAGCGAAGCAATCCAGGGTGTTGGCGTCATCGATCCTGTCGGTTGCCCTGGATTGCTTCGCTACGCTCGCAATGACACGGCCGTTGTCGCCATGGGTCAATCTTTCGGTCGGTAAGCATAAGAGCCCGACCGAGACGCTCAGGCCGCCGTGGACAAAAAAATTTTTCGCCGCTTCGCGGCCCGCGGTAGCGGCACTCCGGGCCGGTCGTCGCGGCTCAGTCGCTCCGCTCCCTCCCTTCGCTCCTCCCCGGCCCTCCGCCCCCGCTACCGCGCAGGTCGCTGGTCGCTTTCACTGTGAACTCGGGCGCAGCGAAAGCCGATGAAGTCGAAGCGGCCGTCGGGCACGCCGCTGCTGCGACACGCCGCCCGCACACCGCGCGCGTGGCCGGCCCACGATCCGCCGCGCACGAGTCGGGCCGCCGAACCTCCGCCGAGCCAGGCAGCGGCTTCGGGAGGGGCGCCGTCGTAGGAATCGTGCCAAACGTCGGCACACCATTCCCATACATTTCCCAGCATGTCGTATAGACCAAACGCGTTCGGGCGCCGTTCTCCGACCGGGACGGTACCATGGCCCCCGACATGGGCGAACGCAGCCGCATTGTCGAACCGATCGCCCCAATAACGCGCGGTCGAGGTTTTCGCCCGGGCCGCATATTCCCACTCTGCCTCGCTGGGCAGCCGATAGATCTGCCCGGTCCGTTGGCTCAGCCAGGCGACATATGCCATTGCATCGTTATGGCTGACCTTCACCACCGGGTGCCGATCGGTCTGCGGGAAACCAGGTCCTTGCCACGATCCGTTATCCTTGTCGTAGCCGGTGTCGGCCACGAACGCGGCATATTCCCCCCGCGTGACGGGATAGCGGCCCAGCCAGAACGGGCGGGCTATTTCCACGCTGTGCACCGGGCGGGCGTTTGTGTCGAAGCTTCCCGTGTCTTCCCGTCGTGACTCCGCCTCCGGGACGCCCATCATGAACGTGCCAGAGGGGATCAGGACCATTTCCGGATAGTCGGGGCCGTCGCGATGGATGGTGCCGGGGGCTGTCGCGCGCGGGAGGTTCCTTCGCACGACCGCCTTCGTGATCGTTCCAACGCCGGCGACCGCCTTGTTGACGACCACAAGCATACGCGACGTCCCCGCCTGCACGCCGGCCGAGGCCCGGTTTCCCCAATGACGAATGGTCGCGGCAAAATCCCCGGTCATCTCCGCCATCGCCAGGGTCGCGCGCGCCAAACCGCTCAGGCTGGTCTTGCGGTGCCCGACGGCTAGATGCAGGTCTGCCAGGTCGATCTCCACCGTCATGCCGGCGGCATAACCACGCACCACCTCGGGTTCGGTTTCGATCTGGCCTGCGTCCGATGCCGCCGTCACGAGAGCCCGCAATTCGCGCCTGACCGCATCGATCCGGGTGGCCAAGGCCCGCAGCAACAGGTCGTTCTCCGTCCGGCTGACGGGAACGACCGGCTCCGGCTTTGGTCCGGCGCCAAAGCCGAGCATGGACGCGGCTCTTTCGGCGCGCTCGGTCGCGCGGGCGATGAACGTCATGGTTCCGGTCAGTAGCACGACGGCCGGCGGTGGCGGCTCGTTCGGGTCATCCTCGGTCTCCAGCCACAGCCGAGCGGCCTGGCCTAACCCGGTCAGCACGGCATGGATGTCGTTGCCTGGGCGGTCGCCATGGGCTTCCTGCAACGACTGGCCCAGGATCAGAAGTTTCTCGGCCGTGCGGCGTTGCGGGGTATCTTCGTTGATCGCGGCGAGGATCCTGGGCATCTCACCCAGGTGGCCAATGATCCGATCAATCGCGGTTTCCAGGTCGATTTCCGCCTGGCGGCCCGGAGGAATCGGCGGGAAAGGGGCGTTCTGCGCCATCTCGACCCCCTAGCAGTCGAACAAGGGGGGCGCGGGGCCGTAAAATTTTTCCATTTCGTTTTGAATGGCAACCCTCACGGCCTCATGGCCATACTCGTGAGGGCGGAGGTGATGCTGGTCGATTGGGGGCCATTCCACGATGGGTTTCGCTTCGCCGTTTTCGCCGGCAGGAACCCATTGGCGGCCTGGAAAAACCGCTGTTCTCGAACAGGGCCGGAGCCAAACCGGGATAATCAAAGTATTGGGTTCGATTTCCCGGCGTTGCGTGATCGCCTTCAGTTCACATTTCATGATGAATGTGCTGGCCAGGAAATCACTGCTCATTGCCAACAGAAAGACATGGGCTTGCGCAACCTGCGCGAGGATCATTTTCTCCCAGTCTTCCCCGGCGCCGATCCGTTCGTCGCACCAGAACTCGAAGCCGTACTGCATCTCGATCGTTTTCAGATGCAGCCGCAGGGCTTTCACCAGGTTAAAATCCTCCCGCGCATAGCAGATGAAGCCGTGAGGCTTGGCGGCCGTGGCAGGTAACGGGAGGGTGGCGGTGGTGTTGGACACGGTGCGGCTACTTGTTCCCTTGTCGCTCGGCCCGATGGTAGTCTCGGCAGTCCGAAAGGAGCAAGCCAACGCTGGCCGGGCCGCATTGGCACGGCCCGGAAGACGCCTAATTGGCAAACACCGGATTGGCAGATACAGGGTTTGGAAGCCGCGCAGAGGCGCCTCCGCCGGCAGCCCCCCCCCTTTCTTGCGGGTGGTCCTGGCCATGACCAGTGCGTTCGCTTTCCTATCCGTTCACCCGCAATGGGTACTGCGCGGTTCAGGCTTGCGCAAGGTTGGCGGCGAGCCCTGGAAACCAGGGTCAGTGGCAAGTTGCGGGCATCCCGCGTCGTGCGACAGTAGACGACATTACGATAAGGGCACGTCCGCTGATGCAACGCTTCGTGTCCTTCGTCCCTTCGTGGTGAAATAATGCTTACTTGATACAACCGCTGTCGTTGGAATTGGGCTCCGCTTTATTTCACCACGAAGGGACGAAGGACACGAAGGTCGTTCAACCCATGGTGCAATGACGTTACGGACTCTGATATCTCTTTGTCAGAAAGCAGAAGGCGCAACCTCTTACCAACCGCCGTAACCATTGACTCTCGCGCGGCCTGCCTCTCGCCCGCCATCCTCGGGCCAGAGCCGAGCATATCCGATGGCACAATACATTGATTTTGGCCGTGAAAGATGGAGATTACGTGCTTGCGGGGATGCTCGGGTCAAGCCCGAGCACGACGACGGGGGCGCTACTCGATCGGTCAGAAGCCACGTCGGCTGGCCTCAATCCCGATCCAACCCCCCACTCACATTCAGCCGCTCGGCCGTGATATACTCCGGCGCATCCAGCGCCAGCCACACGATCGCGCCCGCCACCGTCTCGCAATCCGTGCGCCGCCCGATCGGGATGCGGTTCGTCCGTTCCTGCAGGAAAACGTCGAGATCGTTGCGTCCCTCGATCGCCGCCAACTGCCGCTCGGTCACCCGTTGCATGTCGGTATCCATCATCCCCGGCGCAACGCTGTTCACCCGCACCCCGAACGGAGCCAGTGCCAAAGCCGCGGCCCGGGTCACCGAGTCCACCCCGGCCTTGCTCGCCGCATAGGCCAGATAGTTCGGCAGCGCCATCCGAGACGCCGGAGAGGTCACGTTCACAATCCGCCCACCTTGCCCATTGTCCCGGAACCAACGCCCGGCGGCGGCGCAGATCAGCGCAACGGCTTTCAGGTTCAGGGCCAGCGTGCGATCCCAGCTTGCCTCGGTCATCTCCAGGAACGCCTCGCCGATGCCCCAGCCGGCGTTGTTCACCACCACGTCCAACCCGCCCAGCCGGGAGATAGCATGATCGACGGCGGCTTGCGGCCCGCCCGAGGCCGTCAGGTCCTGCACGATGGAATGCGCCGCGTCACCACACAAACGCGCCGTTTCGGTAACGGTCACCGGATCGATATCGATAAGGGCGAGCGAGCAGCCTCGACGGGCGAGATCAAGCGCAACCGCCCGCCCCAGGCCACCGCCGGCCCCAGTGACCAGGGCTCGGGGACCAGCCGAATGTTGCGTCATGGCACGTGATCCGGGTTCGGACGGACTGTCCCGCGATGCGTCTCTGCCGTCACATCTCGGATTGTTGCCACCTTGGGGCGCTCCCTTGCCATCACACGCCGTAGACCGAGCGAGCGTTGTTCAGGAAGAACGCGCGTCGTTTCTCCTCCGGCAATCCGGGCGGCAGCACCTGGGTTGGATCGTCGTAATCCCAATGCGGATAGTCGGTGGCGAACAGCAGCCGGTCCCAACCGATCCAGTCGATCGCGTCCAACGCGCGGGTTTTCGGCTCCGGCTCCTCCATCGGCTGGGTCGTCAGCCAGACATGCTCGCGGATATACTCGGACGGCGGGCGCTTCAGATGCGGCATCTCGGCGCGCATGCGGGACCAGAGCTTGTCCAACCGCCAGCAGAGCGAGGGCAGCCAGGCGAATCCCGCCTCGATCAGCACGATTTTCAGGCGGGGTAAGCGTTCGAAAATCCCCTCGAACACCATGCTGGTCAGCATGGTCTGGCAGGATTGGGCGTGCCCGACCATGTCCTCCAGATAGTATGACGGCCAGCCGCTGCCGGACACCGGGTAACCGCCGAAGCCGAACGCATGGATGCCGACGGGCAGGCCCGCCTCGGACGCCGCCTGGTAGATCGGCCAGTAGCGCTTCTGACCGAGCGGTTCGGCGGTGCGCGACAGCAGCAGCACCTGCACGTAGTCGGGATGGCCGGCCCAACGCTCGATTTCGGCGGCGGAGGCTTCCCCGTCCTCATACGGCACCAATAAGGAGCCTTTCAGCCGCGGCTCCGGCTGCGTCCATTCCGCCACCTGCCAGCGGTTCATCGCCTGGCAGACGGCGTCGGCGAGGTAGCCGTTCTGGAAACTACCCGGATGCGGGCGGATCATCGTCAGCACGCCCAAGGTGATGTTGTGCGGGTCGAGGTGCTGGGATTGCATGAAGGCGAGCGAACTGCCGGGGCGGCCTCCATCCGGCGGCCAGGCATCGCGGCGGGAGGCGTCGGGCTGGCTTTTCGGATAGGCCGGCCCGTTCTGGAACGCCTGCCGAGGCAGTGGGCCGAACGCGTCCAGATGGTCGCGCCACCGCTTTTCCAGGTAGGGATACAGCCCCTTCATGCCGAGGGCCGGGCTGTGGTGGATGTCGCAGTCGGCGATGGCGAGGCTTGTGGCGCTGGCCGGCTGGATCAGCGAACGATCGCGGATATCGACATTCATGGCGGCTCTCCCGAGCGGGGTGGTCGCGCCGATGGTAGCGGAATGTCGGGCGGTGTCAGCCCCGGCGGCTACGGTTGGTGCGGCATGTAGCGGATTGCGGTGATGAGCACACCGACGGCGACCACAATCATGCTGCCCAGCTTGATCGTCAGGTCGCGGCGCAGCAGGTCCATGTCGCGGCGGAGCAGGGTTTCGGTGTTCTTCATCTCCGTGCGGACGGCGGAAAACTCGGCCTTCACCTCCGCCCGGAACGCGGACAGTTCGCCGCGCAGGGAGGCAGCCCCCGCGCCGATTTCGGTCTGGAGGTCACGGCGCGTCGCGCTGATCTCGGACTGGAGTTCCTGCCGCGTCGTGATGATATCCCGCCGGACGTCTGCGATATCCGCCTTGGTCGCCAGTTCGGCGCCCGACATCGCTTCCGCCAACGCCTCAGCGGTGCCGATTGCGACGGGCACCGTCGCACCGGCCGCTTCCAGCCGGCGGGCGAATTTCAGCGTGTCGAACGGAACGGCGTTCATGACGCGACCCTACTCCATCTCGGTATCTCCGGTCGAGCCTTACCGCCGCAACCGTAAACAAAGCCTCAACTCGACCGCGCCTGTCCCAGGTGGTAGCGTCCCCCCAACAGCGCGGAGGAAACCATGCCGACCCCAACCATGCTGACTCAGGCTCAGATCGACGAATACAACGAAATCGGCGCCATCGTTGTGCCGGATGTGCTGACACCGGACGAGGTGCGCCACCTGCGAGAGGTCACCGACGGGTTCGTCGAACGGGCGCGCGGGGTGACCGGACACAATGAGATCTACGACCTGGAAGACAGCCACACACCGGACAATCCCCGCGTGCGGCGCATCAAGAAGGCTGATCAGCACCACGCCGCCTACGCCGCGTTGGCGCGCCATCCGAAGATACTGGCGGTGCTGAGGGACCTGTGGGGTCCGAATATCCGCTTCGACACCGCCAAGCTGAACATGAAATGCGCGGGGTTCGGCGCACCGGTGGAATGGCACCAGGACTGGGCGTTCTACCCCCATACCAACGATGACCTGGCCGCCGTTGGCGTCATGTTCGATGACATGGCGCTGGAAAACGGCCCGCTGATGATCATCCCCGGCAGCCATCGCGGCCCGATCTATGACCATCACGCCAATGGCGAGTTCTGCGGCGCCATGGACCCGACCCACCACGACGTCGACTATGCCAAGGCCATCCCGCTCCTCGGCAAGGCCGGATCGATCACCGTGCACCATGTGCGCGCGGTGCATGGGTCGGCTCCCAATGTCTCCGACCGCGACCGCCGTTTGTTGCTGTTCCAGTTCCGCACCGCCGATGCCTGGCCGTTGCTGGGCTTTTCGGGCGGGATCGAGAAGTTCAACGACCTGATGGTCTGCGGCGAGACGCAACAGCCTCGGCTGGAACATCTGCCCGTCCGCCTGCCCTTGCCGCCGGCGAAACGGCAGGGATCCCTGTATGAAAACCAGAAGGGGATGAAGAACCGTTTCTTCGAGATCCCCGCCGCCGCCCGTGCGCCGGAGATGGCGAAATGAACGACGCGACCGCCCCGCGCCGTCCGGTCGCTCCGGTCGTGCCGGTCGAGCCGATTTTCGACCAGACTCCGCATCCGTTCGGCGACGGGCCGGCCGCCCCGCTGATCTACGATGCCTCGACCCAGGCGCGCCGGCAGCGCACGGTCAACTTTGCCGCCAAGCGCTATGCCGACATGCTGTTCGTGAGCGGACTGGATCGCGCCACCGCCGACCTCCACCATCGCTGGCGCGCGGCCTTGCCGCCGGCGGGTCTGGATACGCGTTTGCCACGCAGCGACGATCAGGCCCACCTGATGGCAGCCGTGCGGGCGGGGCACCTGAAGGTCGAGGTTGATCAGGACGACCAGCGCGTCACTGTCATCTGGAACGAGGCATCGCAGGCCCCGATCATCGGTTCCGCCGTCGCGCGCGCCGGCTATGGCGGCATCCAGCTCGGCCATCACGCGGTGCTTCAGTTCGATCCAAAACCAATCCACCGAAACCTTGCCGGGGCCGCCCGCCCCTGGCCGTTGGGCGAAACCGTAGACGGGCATGTGACCCCGCCCGCCGCGTTGACTCAGGCGCTGGACGCGTTCTTCGTCGGCTCCAGCGGCGTCTACGGGGTGTTGATCGCGACGCCCGAGCGCGTGCTGCTGGAGCGCTACAGCGCGTTTGGCGCGCCTGACCGCGTGACGCCGAGTTGGTCGATGACCAAGGCCATCACCTGCACGGTTATCGGTCGACTGATCCATGATGGCTGGCTTGGCTCGGTTTACGATCCGGCTCCGGCGCCGCTGTGGCGCGATCCGCGCGGCATCCACCATTTGATCACGCTCGACCATCTGTTGCGCATGCGCTCCGGCCTCGGCTTCCCGGTCCGCCACGATGACGGCAGCATCACATTGGGGTTCGAGAACAGCGCGGTCTACCAGGATGGGTGCGACGCGTTCGAGGCAGCGCAACGCTCCGTTGTCGCCGCGGTGCCGGGATCGGTGTTTCGTTACGTCAACAGTGGCGTGAACGTGCTGGGATCGATCATCCGCGACCAGATCGCCAAACGCGCGCTGCCGTATCATGAGACGGTCTACGGCCTTTTGGCGGACCGGCTGGGCATGGCCAGTTACCAGCATTCGGCCGACATCGTCGGCAATTTCATCGGCTCGGGTGCGGGATTCGCGTCTCTGCGTGACTACGCGAAGCTGGGCGTGTTGTATCTGCAGGATGGCATGTGGGACGGCCACCGGCTGCTGCCGGAAGGTTGGGTCGATTACGCGCTGACCGCGACGCATACCGGCACCAGCTATGCCGCGTGCTTCCGCACCAACACCGACCGCCTGTTCCCGGACCTGCCCGTCGATACCGCCTGGGCGGCGGGCGCGTCCGACAACAAGATCTTCATCTTGCGCCGCCATCGCCTGACCGTTGCCGTTTCAAATGAAACAGACCACCCGATGGATCTGGCCGCGCTGAACCGCGTGATTGCCACCGCCATCGAGACACTCGACTGAGGGAGAAACCACCATGACCGTTCGCAATGTTGCCCGAGACAAGCTGGAACAGGGCCAGTTGTCCCTCGGCGTCGGTGTCCGCATGACCCGCAGCGTGGAAATCGCCAAGGCGATGGCTGTTGCCGGGTTCGACTGGCTGTTCCTGGACATGGAGCATGGGGTCATGTCGCTGGAAGCCTGCGCGCAGATCTCCACCGCCGCCTTGGACGCCGGGATCGCACCGATCGCGCGGGTGCCGAACGGGCAATACTCGATCGCCACGCGGGCGCTGGATAATGGCGCGATGGGCATCGTCATGCCGCATGTGGATACGGCGGCCGAGGCGCGGGAAGTGGTGGAGAAGCTGAAATACCCACCGGTCGGCCATCGCAGCATGGGCGGCACGGGACCGCATTACAGCCTGCGCAACGCCAGTGTGGGCGATGCGGCGAAGACCCTGAACGCCGCCAACCTGACCGTGGTGATGCTGGAAACCCCGACCGCGATCGCCAACGCCGCCGAAATCGCCGCCGTGCCGGGGGTGGATGTGCTGTTGATCGGCACCAACGATCTGTGCGCGGAGATGGGCATCCATGGCGATTTCGGCAACGACCGCGTGGCGGATGCCTATGCGAAGATGATTGCCGCGTGCGAGAAAGCCGGCAAGTTCCCGGGCATGGCTGGTATCTATAATGAAACGATCATGCCGCGATATATCGAGATGGGGGCACGTTTCATTCTGTCCGGTCAGGACGCGAATTTCATGATGGCCGGGGCGACCGCTCGGACCGGATTTCTGCACCGGACGTTCCATGCGATCCAGGAGAAGACCGTGGATCAGGCGGCTAGGGATCAGGCTGCCGCACTTTGAAGCGATAGGCGGGGCTTCCGCCCCGGAACCCGGCCAAGGGGCTTTGCCCCTTGGATCCCCACCAAGGGCGACGGCCCTTGGAACCGGAACGTCGGCCCGCGATCTGGCGGGACTGGTTCTGGTGTTGGCTGACGGCGGGTGGTCGAGCGTGGGCCGGTGGAGCATGTTCGGAGCTGTCCTGCGCGGTCCGCTCTGCGCGATCGTCGGACCATGCGTCGCGTCGGGCAGCGGCAAGACGACCATCGGCGCTCTGGGACGGTGGTTAGCGTGTCTCCCGCACCAGGACCGCGTTGATCAGCCGCGTCCGGTTCTCTTCCTGCGCACGCTGGGCATTCCGCATCTTCTCCCGGAAACTCGGCCCCACCACGACATGGATGCCAAGCACTGGGGAAGCGGCGGATCGGGTGGCCAACCGAGCGCGTTCGGCCGCCGCTTCGGCCAGTGCGATTTCCGTGTTGTCGATCCATTGCAGGACCCGAAAGCCGGCGGCTTCCAGCAGCGCGCGGGTTTCTTCCGGCGTGCGGAGGAAACTGATCTCGGCGCGGTCTGCCCACATGACCGGGAATGTGAGCGGGCCGCCAGGTCCTTGGGTGACATCCTGGATGGCCAGCCGCCCGCCAGGCTTCAGGATCCGCGCGATTTCGGCATACCAGCGTGACCGGTCGGCGATGTTCATGGCCACGTTCTGCGACCAGGCCAGGTCGAAACTGGCATCCGGGAAGGGCAAGGCGAGAGCTGAGGCGGTCTGGAAGTCGACCCGCCCGGTCGGCTCGACCCGGCGGGTCAGATCGGTGGCGGTCGCAACGAACTCCGCGGTCAGGTCGATGCCGCTGACCCGGCACCCATAGGTCTGCGCGAGATAGCGTGCCGGACCGCCAAGCCCGGAACCGATATCGATGACATGGTCCGTCGGCGCGGGCGCCAGCATCCGGGCCAATTCCTCGGTCGCCAATCGGCGGCGGGAGTGGAATTCATCCACCGGCGCCAGGTCGTCGATGGTCAGCCGATCGATATCCTTGCCGGCCTGGGTCAGCGCCGCCAGGATCCGATCCAGCAGCCCACCCTTGCCGTAATGGGCCGCAACGTCCCCGGTCGGGTCGGCCATGCTGGGCTCCTGTGTCAGAACGACGCGCAGACAGTGTGGGTCGTCATGCCCACCAGTTGCTGGTGGAATTGCGTCTGGTAGGCGGTTCGGATGCGGGCGATCGCGGCAAGGCCGTCTGGCGTGTCGGGCAGGGCGACTTGCAGCACCTTGGTGGCTTCCCGGACCGTGCGCTGGGTCCGCGGGTTCATCCAGGCGCCGGTCGCGTCGAGCACGGTATATCCATTGGGAAGGTTCGTGGTGATCACCTGCTCGACGAAGCCGGACCAATCCCGGTCGGTGACCTCTTTGTTGCCAGGGACGGCGTTGTCAGGGACGGAGCGGCCGAAATACAGCTCATACAGTCGCATCTGGGTGCCCAGACCGGATGGGCAGCTCGTGGGTTGGGGTTCGGCCGCGCACGCGGAAAGCAGCAGCGCCGCCAGGAGGGCGGTTGAGGTCCGCCCCAGTGCAGCCCGCGGGAAGGACCAACCCCTCTGGGCATGCCTCAAGCGGCCCGCTTCGCCGATCCGATCCGAATCCGCACGTCCGGCGAGGTGGACCAACATCCCGCGTCCCGAAATCCGCACGGACCCGCTCGCTCCGATTGCTACCCTAAGGCCGAACGGATCGCCGTCAGCGCGGCATCGGCGCGAGCCCCGTCCGGTCCGCCGGCCTGCGCCATGTCGGGCCTGCCGCCACCGCCCTTGCCCCCGACCGCGGCCGAGGCGGCGCGGACCAGATCGACCGCGCTGAACCGAGCCGTGAGATCGGCGGATACACCGACGACGATGCTGGCCTTACCCTCGGCGGTGGAGACCAGCGCCACGATGCCGGAGCCAAGCTGCTTGCCGATCGCGTCGGCCAGACCCTTCAGGTCACGCGGCGGGACCTCGCCCATGTTGCGGGCGGCGACCTTGACGCCGGCAATCTCCTCGACCTCGGGCGCGCCGCCGCCGGTCGCCAGTTTCTTGCGAAGGTCGGCCACCTGCAATTCCAGAGACCGTCGGTCCTCCATCAGGGTGGTGATGCGGTCGGCGAGTTCGGCCGGCGCCGCGCGCACCAGGCCCGCGATCTGGTTCAGGCGCGATTGGGTTTCGGCGACGACGGCCTCGGCCGCAGCACCGGTCACCGCCTCGATCCGGCGCACACCGGCGGCGACGGCGGCTTCGGCGACGATGCGCAGATAGCCGATATCGCCGGTGCGGCGGACATGGGTGCCGCCACACAGCTCGATCGAGTAGGCGTCCTTGTTGCCCTCCCCGACTCCCATCGACACGACCCGCACTTCCTCCCCGTATTTCTCGCCGAACAGCGCCATGGCGCCCAGTTCGACGGCGGCGTCCGGGGTCATCAGGCGGGTGGTGACCTCGGTGTTTTCGCGGATGCGGGCGTTTACCTCGGTCTCGACCCAGGCGAGTTCCTCGGCTGTGATGGGGCGCGGCTGGCTGATGTCGAAGCGCAGCCGGTCGGGCGCATTCAGGCTGCCCTTTTGGGCCACATGCGTGCCCAGCTTGCGGCGGAGCGCCTCGTGCAGCAGATGCGTGGCGGAATGATGCGCGCGGATCGCGGTGCGGCGGGCATGGTCAACCTCGGCCACGACCGGGGTCCCGGTCTGCGCGGTGCCGGCCTCGACCCGGCCGAGATGCACGACCAGATCGCCCAGCTTGCGCTGCGTGTCGGAGATGGCGATGCGCAGACCGTCGGGGCCGGTGATCACGCCGGTATCGCCGACCTGGCCGCCGCTTTCGCCATAGAACGGGGTCTGGTTGAGCACGACCGCAACCTCGGCCCCCGTGCTTGCCGCCGCGGCCGGGGCGCCGCTCACGACCAGGGCGATGATCTCGCCCTCGGCCGTTTCGGTGGAGTAGCCCAGGAATTCGGTGGCGCCGAGGCTTTCCTTGATCTCGAACCACACCCGTTCGGTGGCAGCCTCGCCCGATCCGGCCCAGGCGGCGCGAGCGCGGGTGCGTTGCTCCGCCATCGCCGCCTCAAACCCGGCGACGTCGACCGTGCGACCCTGTTCGCGTAGCGCGTCCTGCGTCAGGTCCAGGGGAAACCCGTATGTGTCGTACAGACGGAACGCGATGGCGCCGGGCAGGGCCTGGCGGTCGCCCAGACGGTCGGTTTCCTCGGACAGCAGGTGCAGGCCGCGCTCCAGCATCTGCTTGAAGCGGGTTTCCTCCAGCAGCAGGGTCTCGACGATCAGCTTCTCCGCCCGCACCAGTTCCGGGTAGGCGGTGCCCATCTGGCGGACCAGGGCGGGCACCAGGCGATACATCACCGGTTCCACCGCGCCCATCATCGTCGCATGGCGCATAGCGCGCCGCATGATCCGGCGCAGCACATAGCCGCGGCCTTCGTTGGACGGCAGCACGCCGTCGGCGATCAGAAAGGCGGTGCTGCGCAGATGGTCGGCGATGACCCGATGGCTGGTGCGATGCGGGCCGTCCGGGTCCTGCCCGGTGGCCTCGGCGCTTGCCAGCACCAGCGCGCGCAAGGTGTCGGTGTCGTAGTTGTCGTGCTTGCCCTGCAGGATGGCGGCGAACCGCTCCAACCCCATGCCAGTATCGATCGAGGGGCGCGGCAGCGGCACGCGGGTGCCGGGCGGGCCTTCCTCATACTGCATGAAGACGAGGTTCCAGATCTCGATGAACCGGTCACCGTCCTCGTCCGGCGATCCGGGCGGGCCGCCCGGGATTGTGTCGCCATGGTCGTAGAAGATTTCCGAACATGGGCCGCAGGGACCGGTATCGCCCATCCGCCAGAAATTGTCGGAGGTGGCGATGCGGATGATGCGGCTGTCGGGCAGGCCGGCGACCTTGCGCCAGAGGACGGGCGCCTCCTCATCCTCGGAATAGACGGTGACCAGCAGCTTGGATTTGTCGAGGCCGAAATCGCGGGTCAGCAATTCCCACGCATAGGGGATGGCGTTTTCCTTGAAGTAGTCGCCGAAGCTGAAATTTCCCAGCATTTCGAAGAACGTATGGTGGCGGGCGGTGTAGCCAACATTGTCCAGGTCGTTGTGCTTGCCGCCGGCGCGGACGCATTTCTGCGCGGTGGTGGCGCGGACATAGGGGCGGCGTTCCTGCCCCGTGAACACGTTCTTGAACTGCACCATGCCCGAGTTGGCGAACATCAAGGTCGGGTCGTTGCGCGGCACAAGCGGCGAGCTTTCGACGACCTGGTGCCCGTTGCGGGCGAAATAGTCGAGGAAGGTGGCGCGAATGTCGTTGCTACTGGCCATGGCGGACGGCTGTATCCCCGGATGTCATGCTGCGAGGAGATATGACGTAGCGCAGCCCCGGACCGGAGTCACGAGGCTGCGCTTTTCAGCGTTGCAAACCGGCGCGCCGGATGTGGACGACGGCGCCAATGGGCCGATTCCAACGGTTGTTACCGTCGGGCCGGACCACTGGCTCTTTGATCCTGTGTTCCGTTTCACGCGACGGGTGGGCACCAGGTGTCGCGATCGGAACCCTCGAGCGGTTTCACCCTGACTGGAAACGGAAAACCGCTCCAGATCACTGTTTTATCGCATGCTTCACACGCTGTTACGGTCCGCTCAGCGTGATCATGCTCTAGATCGTGGGCTGCCAGCTCATGGGCACCATCTGGAAACCTGCGCTGTCCTTGGCGATGAACCCGGTCGCCGGGAAGGCCGCATGGTAGAACGAGACCTGCATCTTATCCGCGGCGGCCATGTCGAGCAGCTTGCGACGGGTCTGGATTGCTTCCTCCCCGTTCATGTCGAACACCGCGGTCCATTCGGGCTTGCGGACGAACAGCACCGGATTGTTGGTGGTGTCCGACATCGCCAGCAGGCGACCGTTGCCTGAGGCGATGGCGAAGGCGGTATGACCCGGTGTGTGACCGGGTGCGGCGATGGCGGTGATGCCTGTCACCGGCTCCTTGCCCCATTCGAACTGTGCCACATCCTTGGCCTTCGGGCCGAAGACGCGGCGGACATTGGCGAAATTGGGCTTCAGGCCGTCGGGCGCGGCCGCCATCTTGTCGTCGCTCATCCAGAATGCCCATTCCGGGGCGGGGACCATAAGCTGGGCCTTGGGGAAGACGTCGGTCCCGTCCTTCAGGCGCAGGCCGTTGATGTGGTCGCCGTGGAAATGGCTGATCAGCACCGTGTCGACATTCGCCGGATCGAACCCGGCGGCGCGGAAATTGGCCATCCAGACGCCGGTGGTCGGCGCGCCCATGTTGCCATTGCCGCTGTCGATCAGCACCAGTTTCGAGCCTGTGTTCACCACCAGGGTGGTGAACGGGATGGTCATCTTGTCGGTGGGCAGGAAGCCCGCGCCCAGTGCCTGCTGGACGTCCTGGATCGAGGCGTTCTTGATGAAACCCTCCAGCGGGCGGAAGGCGACGCCGTCGTTGATCGCGGTCACTTCGAGATCGCCGACCTTGAAGCGATAGAAACCGGGGGCTTGCTGCCCCGCCATAGGTTGCGCGGTCTGACCGGAACGCGGCAACGCGGGCAGCAGGGCGGCTGCCGCGGTTGCTGTCAGCGCGGCACGACGAGATAGCATCATGGTGACTTCTCCCTGTCTTATTATGTGCCGGATCGCCCGACTGACCGGATCGTGATGGCGCTTACTCGGCGCGATCACTGTTACCGATGGCACCGAGCATTTCCAGCGACATCTTATGGACAGTTGGGAGTGCCGATTATTCCCGCCAGTCACCAGTGGCCGGTCGCCAACCCCCTGCGGGAATGAAGGGGCGGCCGCCAAGCCGGAAGGGTGCCTGGCAGCCGCGGTATCCGCTCCTATTCCGCCGCTTCGGCCTCCTCCGACTCATCGGGCGCGGCCAGCATCGTATTCGCGACCACGCCCGATTGCTCGCGGATCTTGGCCTCGATCGATTTGGCCGCATCGGGGTGTTCGCGCAGGAACTGCTTCGCGTTCTCCCGGCCCTGGCCGATCCGCTGGCTGTCGTAGCTGAACCAGGAGCCGGATTTCTCCACCACCCCCGCCTTCACGCCCAGGTCCAACAGCTCTCCGACCTTGCTGACGCCTTCGCCATACATGATGTCGAACTCAACCTGGCGGAACGGCGGCGCCAGCTTGTTCTTCACGACCTTCACGCGGGTCTGGTTGCCGACGACCTCGTCACGTTCCTTGATCTGGCCGGTGCGGCGGATTTCCAGGCGGATCGAGGCGTAGAACTTCAGCGCGTTGCCACCGGTCGTGGTCTCCGGGTTCCCGAACATCACGCCGATCTTCATGCGGATCTGATTCAGGAAGATCAGCATGCAGTTGCTGCGCGACACGCTGCCGGTGATCTTGCGCAGCGCCTGGCTCATGAGCCTTGCGTGCAGTCCCATATGGCTGTCGCCCATCTCTCCTTCCAGTTCGGCCCGCGGCACCAGGGCGGCCACGCTGTCCACCACCAGAATGTCGACCGCGCCGGAGCGGACCAGCGTGTCGGCGATTTCCAGTGCCTGTTCGCCAGCATCGGGCTGGCTGATCAGCAGGTTGTCGACATCGACGCCCAGCTTGCGGGCATAGGTGGGATCCAGCGCATGTTCCGCGTCGATGAACGCGCAGGTGCCGCCCAGCTTCTGCGCTTCAGCGATCGCATGCAGCGCCAATGTGGTCTTGCCGGAGCTTTCCGGGCCGTAGATCTCGACGATACGCCCGCGGGGCAGGCCGCCGATCCCCAACGCAAGGTCGAGGCCGAGCGAACCGGAGGAAATGACCTCGATCTGCTCATCGCCGGAGCGGGCGCCCATGCGCATGATCGAGCCCTTGCCGAAAGCCCGCTCGATCTGTGCCATCGCGGCGTCGAGCGCCTTGTTCTTTTCCATCAGAGCTACCCTCGATCGTGGATTGCAACTTCATGTCGATTATTTTACACGACATGCTCGTATAAAGTGTATCACGCCATCAAGCTGGCGCAAGTGAACATTTGCGGCTCGGACCTGTCTCAGCGCGGCGAACCCATCGTTCTCTTTATGTTCGGAATCGCGTGTCCGGTCAAGAACCAACTGGGAACATTATCGCACCCTTCCGCCGGTCTTCACGCACCCACCGGGCCGAAGGCCCCATCGGCCGGTCCCCTGTCACGCTCGGCCGGTCACAGAGGCACTGACCAGCGCCAGCAACTCCTTCATCTCATAGGGTTTCGCCAAGAACGATATTTGGTCGATGCCAGCATCGCCCCGAGCCATCGATTCGGCATAGCCCGAAACGAGGATCGCCGGCAGATCCGGCCAATATTCGCGCAAGGACGCGATCAGAGCGGGACCGTCCATACCGGGCATGACGATGTCTGACACCACGACGGTGATGCGGTCCGCTGCCGGGACTGCCACTGCCGGGACGTCCGATGGGGCAACGCCCGCTGGGGCAACGCCCGCTGGGGCAACGCCCGCTGGGGCAACGCCCGCTGGGGCAACGCCCGCTGGGGCAACGCCCGCTGGGGCAACGCCCGCTGGGGCAACGCCCGCTGGGGCAACGCCCGCTGGGGCAACGCCCGCTGGGGCAACGCCCGCTGGGGCAACGCCCGCTGGGGCAACGCCCGCTGGGGCAACGCCCGCTGGGGCAACGCCCGCTGGGGTGGCGTCCAGTGCGGCCAGGGCGTCTTCCGCCGAACCCGCGGAAATCACGTTCCAGCCGGTCCGGCGTAGCGCGCGTTCAACCAGGCGACGCAACGGTTCCTCGTCGTCGACCAGCAGAACCGTGCCCCGTACCGCGGCGGGCGCTCCAGGGGACCCGACATCGTTCCCCGCATTGGTGCTCACCTGCCCTCCCGAGCGGGCGGTGGAGGCCGGCTCGGAGGTGCTTGATTCCACGATTGCGGGTTCGTCGGAACGCGGCAGGACGATCCGGAACATCGTGCCCCGGCCGGGTTCGGTGTCCACCTGCAGGAAGCCGCCGGATTGGCGGACGATCCCCAGCACGGTGGACAGGCCCAGGCCGGTGCCGCCGTTGTGCGGCCTGGTGGTGAAAAACGGCTCGAAGATCCGAGGCAGGATGTCGGGCGGGATGCCGGCGCCATTGTCCTCGACGCTGATCAGCACGTAGCGACCGGCGGGCAATGTCTCGCCTCCGACGGTTTCCGGCTGGTAGACCGCGCGATGACCGGTCCGGATCGTGAGCCTGCCCCCGTCGGGCATCGCCTCGCGCGCATTGGCTGCGAGGTTGACCAGCACCTGATCGAGTTGTGTCGGATCGACCCACACCGTGCGCCCGGGCTGTTCCAGGACCAGATGCAGCTCGATGCGGGCGCCGAGGAGGCGGCGGAGCAGGCCGGAAAGGTCGGTGATGGCGGTGTTGACGGCGACCGGGCGGGGCCGCATCGGTTGGCGTCGGCTGAAGGCGAGCAACCGCTGCACCAGGGCGGCACCGCGTTCGGCGGCCAGCCGCACATGGCGCGTGTCGTCCGCGGTGTCCGCATCCACACCCGGACGGGTCAGAATGCTATCCGCGGCGGCCAGGATGGTGGAAAGCAGGTTGTTGAAATCATGCGCGATCCCTCCGGCCATCTGGCCGATCGCCTGCATCTTGCGGCCTTCCACGATCTCGGTTTCCAGGCGCGCCTCGCCGGCGATGTCGGTGATGCGCAGCAAAAGGCCATCGACCGCGCTGTCCTTTCCTTGTGACGGGGTCATCGATAATGGGGTCATTGCTATCGGCGTCATCGATAACGGGGTCATCGATAACGGGGTCATCGACAGGGTGACCAAGCGTCCGGCGGCGCCATCCTGGCCGCGAAGATGCAGGCGCTCGGGCGTGGCGAGGGTGTCGCCGCGCGATCCGGCCAGGATCAAATGGCGCAGCTTCTCCTGTTGTGCGGTCGCGAACAGGCCCGCGGCCGGCCGGCCGGCATCCGCGTCGGATGGCTCGGTTGTCATGCCGCGCAGGGTCGTGTTGGCCCGCACGATCAAGCCAGCGGGATCGACCACCAGCAGGCCGGCGCCACGATCCTCGAACAATTGGGCCGCCAGGCCGTCCAGCGGTTCGGCAAACCGATCGATCGGCCGCCGTTCGGACCCGCGCCCCGGGTTGTGGTCGCCCGCACGCCCAGGACCGCGTTGGCTCCGTCGCTCGTCTGTCACGGTCGGGTCCCATGGGCGCCGGAAACTTGGGGGCGCGTGCCTTGGCCGAGGCGCCAGACATAGGCGATGATCTCGGCCACGGCTTGGAAGTGTTCGGCCGGAATATCCTTGTCCAGATCCACAAGGTAGAGGGCACGCGCCAGCGGCGGATTGGCCACCAGCGGCACTTTGTTGGTCTCGGCCATCTCCCTGATGCGGGCGGCCATCGAATCGACTCCCTTCGCCACAACACGGGGTGCCGCACTGTTTGCCCGATCATAGGCCAGGGCAACAGCATAATGGGTCGGGTTGGTGACCACCACCGTGGCTTTGGCCACCGCCGCCAGCATGCGCCGGCGGGAGCGTTGCAGCCGGATCTGCCGGATTCGGGCCTTGATCTGGGGATCGCCCTCGGTCTCCTTGATTTCGTCACGGATGTCCTGGTGGGTCATGCGCAGTTTGCGGCCATGGCTGAAGCGAACCCAGAACAGGTCGGCCCCGGCGATGACCAGTTCCACCCCCAGCACTGCCAGCACCACGTGCAGCAACATGGGCATCAGGCTCGACAGCAGCGCGGGCAGGCCCTGGAACGGCATGGACAGCAGCGATGGCAGGTCGGTGCGCAGCACCTGCCAGACGACGAATCCGATCACGCTGACCTTGGCCAGGGACTTGGCGGCCTCGACCAGGCTGTTGGTGCTGAACAATCGGCCCAGGCCGGCTTTCGGACTGATGTGTTGCATCTTCGGCTGCAGGCCGGAGCCGGAGACCAGGAAGTTGGTCTGCAGCAGGACCGCGCCGACACCGCAGACCAATGCAACCAGAAGCACCGGCACCACGGCGCGCAATGCCGCGACGGAGGCCAGATGAAACCCCTCGGAGCCGACCAGGGCGGTTGCGTCGGAGCGGCTCAGGAACACGCTCAACCGATGCGTGAGCTCGCGCATCGTGGCGGGGCCGGTCAGCATGAACGCCAGGGTCACGCCGGCGAGGCTCGCCAGGGTGACGATCTCGCGGGAGACCGGCGCCTGACCTTCGTCGCGCGCCCGTTGCAGCCGCTTGGGCGTGGCGGCTTGTGTCTTGTCGTCCTGGTCGGACTGTTGGTCTTCGGCCATCCCGGTCAGCCGGCGCCGGGCATGGATTCAAAGGCGGCGCGGACGCTGTCCTGCCAGGCGGCGGCGATGGCGCCGGACAGGCCGGCCAGCAACAGCAGGCCACCCAGGATCTGCCCGGGCATGGCGACGAAGTAGATCTGCATGCGTGGAACCAGGCGGGCCATCAAGCCGATGGCGACGTTCCAGACGATCGCGGCCAGGACGAAGGGCGATGCCAGCCGCAGCGCCAGGGCGAAGGTGCGGCCGACCGTTTGCAGGGCCATCGCCGATCCGTCCGCGGCGGGCAGCCAGGAACCCGGCGGGATCAGTTGGTACAACCCGGCGAGGGCAGTCAGCGGCAGGGCGTAGAGACCGGACACCAGGATCAACAACGGGGCGCCGAGCTCGAACAATTTGGCGAGGGCGGTCGATTGCGGGCCGAGTTCGGCGTCCGGCTGCAAGACGCTGGATAGGCCGAGGAGATAGGCAATGAACTGCGCCGACACCGGCAAGGCCAGGGCGAACAGGCGGGCGAGCCAGCCGAACCATAGGCCGGTGACGACTTCGGCGGCGACCATGAAGCTGGCCAGCAGGCTGGCCTCGGGGATCGGCGGAACGGCGGGGGCGATGCCAGGGAGCAGCAGCAAGGTGATGCCGAGGGCGAGACCAACGCGCACCATCGGCGGTGGGGCGGCTTCCCCGATGCCTGGCAGCAGCATGATGGCCGCGCTGACCCGGGCCAGCACCAGCACGAAGGCGAAGCTCCATCCGGGCAGGTCGGCCGTCAGTTCGGCCAGGAGATTCGTTCCCAATGGGCTGATCATGGGGGGCTGATCATGGGGGGCTGATCGTGGGGGGCTGATCATGGGGGACTGATCATGGGGGACTGACCATGGGGGGCTGACCACGGGGGACTGGCCATGCGGGGCTGATCATGGCGGCGCGATCATTGCAGGCCCGAGGTTACCATCCGGTCGAACAGCACGCGGGTATAGGCAGACAGCGTGGAAAACATGAACGGCCCCAGCAGCAAGGCGGCAACGCCGAGGGCGAGCACCTTGGGCACGTAGGCGAGCGTTGCCTCGTTGATCTGGGTGATGGCCTGGACCAGGGACACCACCAGTCCGACGGCGAGCCCGATCAGCATCAACGGCCCACCGATCTTGAGCATCACGATCATGGCATCGCGGATAAGGCTGGCGGTGTCGGATTCGCTCATTTTGGGCGTCCGGGCGGTTGAGTGGGTTCAGATCGGCATCCGGATGATGTCCTGGTAGGCCTGGACGACCCGGTCGCGCACAGCGGTGGCGGTCTGCAGGGTCAGTTCCGCCTGGGACAAGGCGGTCACGACGTCGGTCAGATTGCCCTGGCCGGAGATCGCCCCCATCGCCTGCCCGTCGGCCTTGTGGCCGCTCTCCACGGCGCTCTCCATGGCGCGTCGCAAGGTGGCGTCGAAGCTGCCCGCGGCAGGCCCGTTGGCGCCGCCATGCTCTCCCCGGCTGACCCGGCCATAGGCGTCGGCAGCCGAGGAGGGCGTGATCGTGATGGTAGGGATCAGGCTCATTTCAGCATCTCGATCGTGCGGGTCAGCATGCCGCGCGTGGCCTGCATCACCGAGAGGTTGGCGCTGTAGGAGCGTTCGGCGTCACGCATGTCCATGATCTCGACGAAGCTGTTGACGTTGGGCAGCTTCACGTACCCCTCGACGCTGGCGCCGGGGTTGGCGGGATCGAAGCGGAGCGCGAAATCCGTCTTGTCGCGGCCGATCTGCTTGACGCGCACGGTATCGGTGCCGAGGGCAGTGTCGATCCGGGTCTCGAACGAGACGGTCTTGCGCCGGTAGGGATCGGCACCCGGGGATGAACCGGTGGTGTCCTGGTTCGCGATATTTTCCGCGATGACCCGCAGCCGGACGGTCTGTACCTGCATGCCGGTCGAGGAAATCCCCAATGCCTTGGTCAGATCGGCCATGCGTGTCACACCTTCCCAAGGGCAATGGCGAACATGCCCATGTATTTCTTGTAGATCGTCGTCACCAGGGCCTGGGTCGTCTCGGTATCGGCGACCTTGGACAGTTCCTCGTCCATCGCCACCGTGTTGCCGTCGGGTGAGCGGGCCTTGGCGCGCGGGGTGATGGGACGGAGCGCGCCGCCATCGATGCCGCCGATATGGTTGGGCTGGGTGCGCACCGGTTCGGACGCGCTGTTGCGCGCCAGGGCTTTGGCGAAACTCGGCAGGTCCTTGGCCTCGAACGCGGGTGTGCTGGCGTTGGCGATGTTCTTCGCCAGCACCGATTGCCGCTGCTCGGTCCAATGCAGGCGCCGTTGCGCCAGGTCGAACACGCCGATGCGGAGTGGGTTCATGGCGGCAGGATGACCGGGAAGATTGAATGATCGGTTAATGCGGATGGAAAGAATTGATTCATACTGTTGGTCTCTAATGGCGGCATGCAGACCAACGGTACGGACCCTCTGACCTCGCTCCGCTCCTTCATGGAAGACCTGCGCAATACGATCTCGATCGCCCACACCCTGGTGCGGGACGGTCATCGGGTCGATCTGGCGGGGTTCGACCTGCAGGTCGGGCTGTTATGCGCCAAGGCATTGGACTTGCCGCCCGAGCAGGGGCGGGCCGTGCGCCCGGACCTGGAGGATTTGCTGGGCTCCGTCGACGGGCTGGTCGCATGTCTCATGACATCCGATTGGCCCCCCTCGTGTTCCGATCGCCACGGATAGAATCGGCCCGTCGCGTGAATCGGAACACCCAATCAAACAGTTCGAGGCCCGCCCCCGACGGATAGTACCGCCGGGCTCGGACCACGAGCCGGCTCCGCCCCTCCCCTCAACGCTGGCAAAAGGCTTGCGTGCATGATCCCTGATATCGCCACGATTGCGACGGCCGTTGCCGCACTGGCCGTCGTGCTTGCCCTGGTGGTCGCCGCCGGGCGGCTCGCGCGGGCCGGTGGCTTCAAGACCACACCCGGCCGGACCCGGCTGTTGGCGGTCGATGAGACGATCGCGCTCGATTCCCGCCGCCGCCTGCATCTGGTGCGGTGCGGCGGGCGGCAGGTTCTGCTGTTGACGGGCGGAGGCTCCGATACTGTCGTCGGCTGGATGCCGGATGATGGAGCGCCGCGATGAGGTGGTTGCTTGCGGCCGGGATGCTGCTGCTGCCCGTGGTGGCTCAGGCGCAGTCGGTGAACATCGACCTGGGCGCGGCCGGCGAGGCGGGAGCGACCAGCCGGCTGGTGCAACTGACGGCGCTGGTCACGGTGCTGTCGCTGGCGCCCAGCCTGCTGGTGATGGTGACGTCGTTCACCCGGATGGTGATCGTGCTGTCACTGCTGCGCAGTGCCCTCAGCACCCAGGGCGCGCCGCCGAACATGGTGCTGATCGGGCTGGCGCTGTTCCTGTCCTTCTTTGTCATGCAGCCGGTGATGGAACAGGCCTGGCTCACCGGTATCCAGCCGATGATGGAAGGCCGTGTGGGGGAGATCGAGGGGCTAAGTCTGGCCAGCCTGCCGTTCCACAAATTCATGCTTGCCAATCTGCGAGAGGGAGACTTGCAGTTCTTCCTCGACCTGGGGCGGCTGCCGGTGCCCCAGACGCCGGACCAGGCCCCCTGGCGGGCGGTCGCGCCGGCCTTCCTGATCGGCGAGCTGCGGCGGGCGTTCGAGATGGGGTTCCTGCTGTTCCTGCCGTTCCTGGTCATCGACATGGTGGTGGCGAGCGTGCTGATGAGCCTCGGCATGATGATGCTGCCGCCGAATGCGGTGTCGCTGCCGTTCAAGCTGATTTTCTTCGTGTTGGTGGATGGTTGGCGCCTGGTCGCGGGAAGCCTGGTGCAGAGTTTCGCGGGTGCGGGCTTGTAGCATCTGTTTGATCGCGTGGTTCGCACGCTGTTACGTCCCGCTCAGCACGATCACGCTTGATAGATATTTTCTATCGCAACATGCCTCGAGTTTCTTGCAATTCCGGTGTCTCGCGTCTCTAGTTAGAGTCAACCAGGACCATTTCCTGGCGTCGGGAGGATACAGGTGGCCGTCCAGGAGCCTTGGAGCGAAGCGCGCGCGGCCGAGATCATTGCCGCGGAACTGGGGCCGGAGGGCGCCGCCCTGCCAATGCTGCACGCGTTGCAGCACGCGTTCGGCTATGTTCCCACCGATGCCGTGCCCATGGTCGCCGCCGCGCTGAATATCAGCCGGGCGGAGGCGCACGGGATTGTGTCTTTCTATCATGAATTCCGGAAGACGCCGCCGGGTCGCCATGTGCTCCAGGTATGCCGAGCGGAGGCCTGTCAGGCCCTCGGCGCCGACGCGCTGGCGGATCATGTGCGCGGGCGGCTGAAGGTGGAATGGCATGGCACCACCTCGGATGGCGCGGTGACGTTGGAGCCGGTGTTCTGCCTGGGCCTGTGTGCGATCGGACCGTCCGGAATGCTGGATGGACAGCCGCTGGCGCGCCTGGACGCCGAACGGGTTGAAGCGGTGTTGGAGCATTTGTCGTGACCCGGGTTTTCGTCCCCCGGGATGTCGCGGCGCTGGCCTTGGGCGCAGATGCGGTGGCGACGGCGTTGGCGCCTCACGCCGATGTGACCCGGACCGGATCGCGCGGGATGTTCTGGCTGGAGCCGATGATCGAGGTGGAGACGGAGCGGGGACGGGTCGCCTATGGGCCGGTTGCCGCGGCCGATGTGCCTGGGCTGCTCGCGGCCGGTCTGCTGACCGGTGGGGCGCATGCCCTGTGCCTCGGGCCTGTGGGCGAGATTCCGTTCCTGGTTCGGCAGACGCGGCTGACCTTTGCCCGGTGCGGGGTCGTCGATCCGCTGTCGCTGGACGACTATCGCGCGCATGGCGGCATGATCGGCTTGCAGCGCGCGATCGAACTGGGATCGGCCGCGACGATCGACATCGTGCTCAAATCCGGGCTGCGTGGGCGCGGCGGCGCGGGCTTCCCCACCGGCATCAAGTGGAAGACCACCGCCGATGTCGATGCCAAGGCCCCTGGCGCACGTAAGTACATCGTCTGCAACGCGGACGAGGGCGATTCCGGCACCTATGCCGACCGCATGCTGATGGAAGGCGACCCGTTCAGCCTAATCGAGGGTATGGCGATCGCCGGCATCAGCGTCGGCGCGACCAAGGGCTATGTCTACACCCGATCGGAGTATCCGCACGCCATCGCCACGTTCAACGCGGCCCTCGCTGTTGCTCGGCAGGCCGGAATCCTGGGGGCCGACGTGATGGGCGCCGGGTTCTCATTCGATATCGAACAGCGGGTCGGCGCCGGCGCCTATGTGTGCGGCGAGGAAACCGCGCTGCTGGAGAGCCTGGAAGGCCGCCGCGGCCAGGTGCGTGCCAAGCCGCCGCTGCCGGCGCATAAGGGGCTGTTCGGCCAACCCACCGTGGTCAACAACGTGATCACGCTTGCCACCGTGCCGAGCATTCTGCGGGATGGGGCAGAGGCGTATCAGGCGGTGGGTTTTGGGCGGTCGCGCGGCACGATGCCCATCCAGTTGGCCGGCAATGTCCGGTTCGCCGGGCTGTTCGAGGCTGGGTTCGGCCTGACCCTGGGCGAAATCGTCAACGATATCGGCGGTGGCACCTTGTCCGGCCGGCCGGTGCGCGCTGTGCAGGTGGGTGGTCCGCTGGGCGCCTATTTCCCGCCGGCGCTGTTCGACACGCCGTTCGACTATGAAGCCTTCGCCGCGCGGGACGGGCTGATCGGTCATGGCGGCGTGGTGGTGTTCGACGACACCGTCGATCTGGCCAAACAGGCTCGGTTTGCCATGGAGTTCTGTTCCGCCGAATCCTGCGGCAAGTGCACGCCCTGCCGGATCGGTTCTGTTCGCGGCATGGAAACAGTGGACAAGATCCTGGCCGGGCAGAACGTGGACGCCAATCTCGACCTGCTGCGCGACCTTTGTCACACGATGAAGTTCGGTTCGCTCTGTGCGTTGGGCGGGTTCATCCCATATCCCGTCATGAGTGCGCTCAATCATTTCCCCGAGGATTTCCGCAAGCCGCATCGCATGGCAGCGGAATAGGAAGGACACGACGATGCCCATGGTCCTGGAACTCGACTACGGCACGCCGGCAGTGGATGCGGCGAACAGCGTGACCCTGACGATCGACGGGCATGAGGTGACGGTGCCGGAAGGCACGTCGATCATGCGCGCGTCGATGGAGGCGGGGATCAAGATCCCGAAACTCTGCGCCACCGACATGCTGAACAGCTTCGGCAGTTGCCGGATGTGCCTGGTGGAGGTCGAGGGGCGCGCGGGCACGCCGGCGTCCTGCACCACGCTGGTCGCGCCCGGCATGAAGGTGCGCACCGCCAGCGAGAACGTGCGCAAGCTGCGGCGCGGGGTGATGGAGCTTTACATCTCCGACCATCCGCTGGACTGCCTGACCTGTTCGGCCAACGGCAATTGCGAATTGCAGGATACCGCCGGCGAGGTCGGGCTGCGTGAGGTCCGCTACGGCTATGAGGGCGAGAACCATCTGTCCGCCGTGATCGATGGATCCAATCCGTATTTCCAGTTCGACTCATCGAAATGCATCGTCTGCTCCCGCTGCGTCCGCGCGTGCGAGGAAGTGCAGGGCACCTTTGCGCTGACCATCGAGGGGCGCGGCTTTGCCTCCAAGGTCGCGGCCGGCATGAGCGAGCCGTTCCTGACCAGCGAATGCGTCTCCTGCGGCGCCTGCGTGCAGGCGTGCCCGACCGCCACCCTGATGGAAAAATCGGTCGTCGAGATGGGGCAGCCCGAGCACTCGGTCGTCACCACCTGCGCCTATTGCGGCGTCGGGTGCAGCTTCAAGGCGGAGATGCGCGGCGATCAGGTCGTGCGCATGGTGCCGTGGAAGGATGGCAAGGCCAATCACGGGCATTCCTGCGTCAAGGGGCGCTTCGCCTGGGGCTATGCCAACCATCCGGATCGCATTCTGAAGCCGATGATGCGGGAGAAGACCAGCGACCCCTGGCGCGAGGTCACCTGGGATGAGGCGATCGGGCGGGTGGCGTCGGAGTTCAAGCGGATTCAGGCGTCGTATGGGAAAGGCGCGATCGGGGTGATTACCTCGTCTCGCTGCACCGACGAGGAAACCTACCTGGTGCAGAAGCTGGCGCGCGCCGGGTTCGGCAACAACAACACGGATACCTGCGCGCGGGTGTGCCACTCGCCGACCGGGTATGGGCTGAAGACGACGTTCGGCACCTCAGCCGGGACGCAGGATTTCGACTCGGTGGAGCATGCGGATGTGATGATCGTGATCGGGGCGAACCCGACCGATGGGCATCCGGTGTTCGCCTCGCGCATGAAGAAGCGGTTGCGGGAGGGGGCGAAGCTGATCGTCATCGATCCGCGGCGCATCGACATGGTGCGCACGCCGCATGTGGAAGCGTCGTTCCATCTGCCGCTGCGACCAGGGACGAACGTGGCGGTGCTGACGTCGCTGGCGCATGTGATCGTGGCCGAGGGGCTGGTGGATCGGACCTTCGTCGATGAGCGCTGCGACAAGGACGCGTTCGCCGATTGGGCCGCGTTCGTGTCCGAATCCCGCAACAGTCCGGAACAACTGGAAGCCACGACCGGCGTGCCGGCGCATCTGGTGCGCGGCGCGGCTCGCCTCTACGCGCAGGCTGGCAACGGCGCGATCTATTACGGGCTGGGCGTGACCGAGCACAGCCAGGGCAGCACCGCCGTCATGGCGATCGCCAATCTGGCGATGGCGACCGGCAACCTGGGCCGGCCGGGCGTCGGGGTGAACCCTCTGCGCGGGCAGAACAACGTCCAGGGCGCCTGCGACATGGGTAGCTTCCCGCATGAACTGCCGGGCTACCGGCATGTGTCGGAACCCGCTGTGCGGGCGATCTACGAGAAGGAATGGGGCGTTTCGATCGACCCCGAGCCGGGCCTGCGCATCCCCAACATGCTGGACGCGGCGGTGGATGGCACGTTCCGCGGCATCTACATCCAGGGTGAGGACATCGTGCAGTCCGACCCGGACACCAAGCATGTCGCGGCCGGCATGGCGGCGATGGAGTGCGTCGTGGTGCACGACCTGTTCCTGAACGAAACCGCCAACTACGCGCATGTGTTCCTGCCGGGGGCAACCTTCCTGGAGAAGGACGGCACCTTCATCAACGCCGAACGCCGTATCAACCGGGTGCGCAAGGTCATGGCGCCCAGGACCGGCATGGCGGACTGGGAAGTGACCCAGGCAATCGCCAATGCGATGGGCTACAAGATGGATTATGCGCATCCATCGGAGATCATGGCGGAGATCGCTCGTACCACTCCGACCTTTGCGGGTGTGACCTATGATCGGCTGGAACAGGGCTCGGTGCAGTGGCCATGCAACGATGCGACGCCGGACGGCACGCCGGTCATGCACATGAATGGGTTCGTCCGCGGCAAGGGGAACTTTGTCGTCACCGAGTATGTGGCGACCGATGAGAAAGTGGGTCCGCGCTTCCCGCTGTTGCTGACCACCGGACGGATCCTGTCGCAGTACAATGTGGGGGCGCAGACGCGGCGCACGGCGAACGTTGTCTGGCATTCGGAGGATGTGCTGGAAATCCATCCGCACGATGCGGAAGAGCGCGGGGTCGCGGATGGCGATTGGGTCCGGCTGGGCAGTCGCGCCGGGGAGACGACGTTGCGGGCGCGCGTGACCGAGCGCGTGGCGCCGGGGGTTGTGTACACGACGTTCCACCATCCGGTGACTCAGGCCAACGTGGTGACGACCGAGTTTTCGGATTGGGCGACCAACTGCCCGGAATACAAGGTCACCGCGGTGCAGGTGGCGCCGTCGAACGGGCCGAGTGCCTGGCAGGACGAGTACCAGGAGATGTCGGCGTCGCATCGGCGGATTGAGGCTGTTGCGGCCAAGTGAGATGGGGACGGGCGGGGCTTTGCCCCGGACCCCACCAGGGGGCTTTGCCCCCTGGACCCCCACCAAAGGCGCGGCCTTTGGAATGCGATTCTGTTGGAGTTTGGACATAAGGCCTACCCGGACCATGACGGGTCCGGGTAGGCCTTATGTCCAAACTCCAACGATCCGGTTCCAAGGGCCGTCGCCCTTGGCGGGGTCCAGGGGCAGAGCCCCTGGTCGGGGTCCGGGGCGAAGCCCCGCCCTTCTCTGACCATGCACTCCACCCGCACCGTCCCCAGCACCGTCTGGCGCCACGGCACCGCCAGGACCTCCTCGCGCACCATTCCCGAGGAAGTCCCCGTCGCCCTGACCTATAACCGCGCCTCCCACGCGGTCATGCTGGCAAGCCCGTCCGACCTTGAGGATTTCGGGATCGGCTTCAGCCTGTCGGAAGGGATCATCCAGCAAGCATCCGATATCGAAGCGCTGGACGTCGTGCCCGTCCCCGACGGCATTGAAATCCGGATGGACCTGGCGCCAGACCGACTGGAATCCCTGACCCGCCGGCAGCGTCGCCTGGCTGGTCCCAGCGGCTGCGGCCTGTGTGGTATCGACAGCCTCGCGGAGGCCATCCGTCCCGTGCCTCAGGTGACCGCGCACATCCGGTTCTCGCCGGACGAGATTGCCGCCGCGATGGACGCGTTGCCACAAGCGCAGCCGCTCAATCAACTCACCCGCGCCGTGCATGCGGCCGGGTTCTGGACGCCCAACCAAGGGCTGGTCGCCGTGCGGGAGGATGTTGGTCGCCACAACGCACTCGACAAACTCGCGGGCGCGCTGGCTCGTCTTGGCGCTGTTCCGGGGAATGGGCTGCTGCTGCTCAGCAGCCGGGTTTCGGTGGAAATGGTGCAGAAAGCGGCCAATCTCGGGGTGCCGGTGATCGTGGCGGTCTCGGCGCCGACCGCGCTGGCCGTACAGGTCGCGGAGACGGCCGGGATCACCCTGATCGGCATCGCCCGCCAGGACGGCTTCGAAATCTTCACCCATGCGCACAACATTCGGATGGAACCAGAGCAACATGTCGCCTGACAAGCTCGCCTACATGGCCAACCAGATCGGCCGCTTCTTCGCCTCCCAGAAGCAGGACACCGCCGTCGCGGGGATCGAGGACCACATCCTGAAATTCTGGGACCCGCGCATGCGCCGTGGCCTGTTGGATCACTTGGATGAGGTCAAGCTCGACCCGCTGGTATCGCAGGCGGTGCAGCGCCTGAAGGACCGACAACCGGCCTGAATCAGCCGAAGCGGTTGGCGTAGGGTGTGCCCGGGGTGCAGTGCCATACGATCAGGATGATCCAGCCGACGATCGGTACAAACCACAGCAGCACCCACCAGCCGGAGCGGTCGATATCGTGCAGCCGTCGCACGGCGACGGCCAGCGATGGCAGTATGGTCGCCACGCTGAAGATGATGCCGACGACCCCCGCCTCGCTGCCGGCGGCCGCATCGACGATCGATGCCAATAGCGACCCCACCACCACAAACAACGTCCAATACCAATACGCCGACCGAATCGCTCGACCGGAGAAATTGGCGTAGTTGCTGAAGCCTGCGTTGATTGCGTCGCCGAAACCCATTGCCGTTCCCCTGCCATGGTGGCCCAGTGTCAGCTCCCTGGCCGCATGCTGTTCTTATACCCTATAGCATTCACACATCGCGGCAGAGGAGAAAATTCTCCCCCTCCCCTTGCGGGAGGGGGCTGGGGGGAGGGTGAAACCGCATGGATATCGCCTGAAACCCCTCCCCCCGCCCCTCCCTCAAGGGGAGTGGGAGAATTTTCTCCCGGCGCAATACCAGCAAATCCGGCACGAACCCTACACCCGGCTATGCAGTGGGCGCGGTATTCCGGTTCCGCGTCGCATGTGGATCCAGCCAGCCCATCGTGGCCGCCGGTTCCGAGTCGGTCGTCGGAAGATACGGTTTGATGTCCAGCAGCGGCGTCCCGTCGACACAATCGAGGTAGCGCACTTTCAGCCGCCCCGGCCCATCGAACCCGTCGAACACGACAACAGACATCCCGATCGGATTGGGCCGCCGCGGGCCTCGTGTCGCGAATACGCCCCGAGGCTGCGGATCGAAGGGCGGCGTGAACACAAGCTGCGCCGACTTCGCCTGATCCAGCCAGTACAGCAGGATCAGGTGCGAAAACCCGTCCAGGCTCTGCAATCCATCCACGAATTCCGGCGAGACCTGCACTAGACAAACCGGCGCCGGATCGGGCTGGCGGCCGTTGCGCGGGCAGTCCGCGATCGTGGGCCACGGTGTCGCAATCGTCCCGATCGGGCGGACAGTCATATCGTGTGTTGACATGGCTCCCTGATACCGGTTTCGACTGGCCGCCACCAGCCGCTCCGGTTTCACGTTTTGCATGTCGCCGGTATTGGACATAAATCGACATCCATCCCGGCCCGTCAGGGTCCACATCCGGAGCCATGCGCATGCAGAAGGAGTCCGCGGTTATCGCCTTGCTGGCGGCCCAGCAGCGTGAGTGGCGTACGCGGTTCCCGGGCCTGACCAATCGGGCGCATCAGGCGATCGTGGGGTATCTCTGCACGCGGGCGCGCACGGGGGCGCCGGTCCGCCAGCTCTATGGCGTGACCAAGGAACTGTTCCTGTTGGATGATGCGACCGTGCGGGAGCGGGTCGACGAGATCCTGCGCCTGGGGTTGGCTGAGGCGGATCCGCCGCAGGAGCGTCTGTCGGGGCGCAGCATCGTCATTCCGACCGAATCGCTGCTGACCGGTTTCGACGCCTATCTGTGCCCCTTGGCCGAACTGATGGGGACGATCGAGGCGGGACGGGCGGTGGCGGTGAGCGCGCCGCTGTCGGATCGCGACCGGCAGGCCTTGCTGGCCGCGTTCGATACCTATGGCAATACTTGGCTTGCGGCCGCGGAACGCTTCCTCATCGCCGCTGGCCTGTCCCCCGCGCGCCGGGCGGAGGCGCGCCGGCGGCTGACCACGGCGTCCTACTGGCTGGTGATGCACGCGGCCATCGAGCACGCGGACACGATGCGCCTCGGCAAGGCGGAAGAGGACAGCCTGGTGGCCGACCAGCTCGCCGCCACGGTGCTGGAGCAGACTGGCCAGGGGTTCCAGACCATTCGCGACCACATCACCTGGTTGCTCAACCAGGGCCTGCTGCACCGCCATCCGGGTCGAGGCTTGCGCGTGTCGCTGGCGCAAGCGGTCGCACCCTATTTCGACGCGGCATTGACCCGGGCGGCGGCGGACTTCACCGAGGTCGCGCAACGCCTGGGCACCGCCGCGCAGGTTACGGTCGAGGCCGAGGGCATGCAGGATCAGACAATCCGACTGGCCTTACCGGAGGATATGCAGCCCGCGCCGCCCGAACCCGTGCATTTTCTGGAGATCGTCGCGCCCGAGGAGGAAACCAACCGGTTCGTGCTGTCGGAGACGCCTCTGGTGATCGGCCGAGCGCCGCCGGCGGGTATGTTGTTGCGGGATGGCGCGGTATCGAGGGCGCATTGCCGGGTGGAATTGGCGGGCGGCGCGCTGCGGGTGACCGATTTGAACTCCACCAACGGCACGTTCGTCGATGGCGAGCGCATCCAGGAGGAACGCGTGCTGGACCGGGGCGCGACGTTGACGGTCGGTCCCTACACGCTCGTGTATGGGTTCGAGGGCGCCGACCCGTGACGGACTAAATGGTGACGGCCGACCTGCCTGCGGCTCGTGAGTGTCAGATCCGGCCGACAATCAGCTTCCCCAGCCGCTGAAGCTGCGCCTGGCTGAGGATCGGGTTGCCGCTGGCCGGATCCAGCCCGCTGCCGAGACCGAAGAAGCGACCGCCCTTGCGTCCGTATAACACCCAGGCGAATGCGTCGGGAGTAAAGGCCTCGTCGCCGATCCCCGGCACCGCGGTGATCTTGTCGAACTGCTGCTTGGCCGTCGCGTAGTTGCTGGCATCGGCGACGTTGACGATCAGCAGCAGCTTGCGATCGGCGCGCACGAAATTCAGGTCGCCGCCCGCGCCAGGGACCTCGCGCTTGCCCACCAATGCGACGCCGGTCAGGCCGCTGACCGCTTCGACATCGGCAATCGTCAACTCATTGGCCGCGTGAGCTCGGCCGGCCATCAAGGTGACCAATGGGAGGGCGAGGCTGAGGCGGCGTGTAATAGGGGACACGTGATTCTCCATCGAATGTCGACGTCACTACCCCATTCGACCGCCATGGCGCTGAACTTTATGCTCGGTCTGCCTGATATCCGCGTGGTTGCGGTTATCCGTGGCGCGTCGAGGTGATGTCGATGTTTGCGCCCGGGCTCCAGACCGAGCGGCGGAACCCAGAATTTTCCCGGGGATATTGCCGGAATTTTGGCGGCCTTGGATATCGAGATATCCGGTCGAAGGTTCCTGAAATAAGGCGCGGTAGAATTTCGGAAAATCATCCAGATAAATTCGGAACAATACTGGTTAACCATTGCACTATATCTTGCATAGTACTTGGGTACATTACCTTCCGTAACGCAACGTCAACCGATCTGAACAATATTCGGACGGTCGACGCGCAGGGAGGGAACGATGGCAGCACAGCGCGAACAGACAATGCCCCGCATGACGCCGGTTCCGGCCGAACCCATGCGTCTCGGATTGCGTGCGGAACGTGGGATTGGTGGCACGGGCGCCGCGGTCTGACCTGGCATTTCGGAGCGGGATTCGGTCTGAAACCGCCCTCCAGCAGCCAGATCAGGCCGCGACGCGGCCGTGCCCGGCTATGCCGGCGTGGCGCCCAGCATCCTTTGTAACTTTCGCACGGCGCTGTCTGGCGTGGTCAGTATGGGGCGCCCGGTCGCCTCGGCTACCAGAGGCGCCACCCGCGCCAGACTGAACTGGCCCAGTGCGATGATGTCGCAATCCTTCAGGCTCTGCGCGGCCGCGGCGGCCGCCAGCCGGTCGTGTTCGGCAAAATCCCCACGATCGAGGGCGGCAAGGGACCCTTCCGCGAGGCACGGGATCACGGTCGTGCCCGGGGCTGCGGTTGCGAATTCCGGCGGCATTGAGGTCAAGGTCGGCGCGAAGGTCGCCAGCAGGCCGATTCGGGCAGACGAGCCAGCCAGTGCCAGGGCTTCGTCGATCATCGCCTCATTCGGTTTCAACACCGGGACCGGGCCGAGATCGCGGGCGCAGGCCTCGATACAGGGGCCGAACGCGGAGCAGGTGAACAGGATTCCATCCGCGCCGCAGCGCCTGGCATAGCGGGCGAGCGTCAGGAAGCGGTCGGTCATGGCGTCGGTCAGGGCGCCGTCGCGGGCCAGATCGGCCGAGAGTGTGTCGTCCAGCAGATTGGCGATGGTGGCTTGCGGCCAGAGACGGGCGAAAGCCTCCTCCACCGGCACGATCGAATGTTTCAGGGCGTGGATCAGGGCGATGCGCATGGTGGTATCCGGTCGGAAGGGAAGCAGATGATGCCGTTCACCCCGGTGGCCCCAGGGGTCGGGGACGGGCAGGCGCACCCCGACATTGGGTCCGATCCCGGGTCAGTGGGATCGAACCCAGGGGTCGGGCCAGGTGGATCGGGCGAAAGGGCTTGGCCCAGCGGGATCGAGCCAGAGCGACCGGGCCAAAGGGCTTGGTCCAGCGGGATCGAGCCAGAGCGACCGGGCCAGCGGGGTCGGGCCAGCGGGATCGAGCCAGAGCGACCGGGCCAGCGGGATCGGGCCAGCGGGATCGGGCCAGGAAGATCGGGCCAACGGGATCGGGCCAGCGGGATCGGGGCCAGGGGTGTCAGCCGCCGATCGCGGTTTCGCCGCCGCCCTCGAATCGGCGCCAGGCACTCATCTGGATCGCCGAGGTCTTGCAATGCACCACCACCGGCCGCGTCTTGACCGCGAAGGCCCGCGCGATACCGTCGGCGATCTCCGATTCCTCGCGGATCGTGATGCCCTCGGCGCCGAACGACCGGCCCCAGGCGGCGAAGTCGGGGTTGGTCAGCCGGGTCGCGTCCATGAATTTGCGCTCGGGGTAACGCACATAGGAGTGCATGCCGATCGTGCCGTACATGGAGTTGTCGGAGATGATCATGATCGGATTGCCGCCATACTGGCAGGCGGTCGCGATCTCGTTCCCCATCATCAGCGCGCCACCGTCCCCGATGAAGCAAACCACCTGCTTGCCGGGCCGGCGCAGGGTCGCAGCCACCGCCATCGGCATGCCGGATCCCATGGCGCCGACGATGGACGACAGGAACTCCTGGCCCGGCTTGAAGCCGATATAGCGATGCACGTAGGAGCCGAAATTGCCGGCGTCCGTCGTCACCACGGCATCGGGCGCCAGGTGCTTGTCGACCTCGCAGACGATCGCGGCGAAGTTGATGCCGTCGGTGGTCGGCTCCCAGGTCTTATCCAGCAGTTTCAGGTGGATGCTGTTCAGCCCACTGACCCAGCCGCGGCGCTTGGCGGCATCCGCTGGCGCGCCTCGGGCCAGCAGACCCTTGATCACCTCATGCGGATCGGCGGGAATGCCGAGATCGACCCGCCAGACGCGGCCGATCTCATTCGGATCCGGCCAGATATGCACCATCGGCAGTTGCGGCTGAGGCGCCGCCGGGAAGGTGTAGGACTGGCTGACCGAGTCGGTCATGCGTTCACCGAGAACCACCATCAGGTCGGACTTCTTCATCTCGGTGATCAGGTCGCGCGGGACACGGATGCCCATGTAGCCGCCATAGTTGGGATGGCGGGCGTCGAACAGATGCGGGCGGCGATGGGTGGGGTTGATCGGCAGCGTCCACTCCTCGGCCAGGTGGCGCAGGTCGGAGTAGGCGTTCGCGTCGTGCAGCGTATCGGCCAGCAGCGCGCCTCCCACCACGATCAGAGGCCTGTCGGCTCTCGCCAGCATGTCCGCCAGACGGTCCAGGTCCTGCGGACGCGGACCGGCAATCACCCTCGGGCGCGGCAGGTTCAGTTCCGCGTCGGTCTCCTCGTCGAAAATATCTTCCGGCAGGATCACCGCGACCGGGCCGGGCGTGCCGGTTTCCGCCAGATGGAAGGCCCGCGCGATCGCTTCCGAGGCCTGTTCCGGCTCGTTCACCTCGATCACGCTCTTGGTGATATCGGACAGCAGCTTGGAGTAGTTTTGCTCCTGCAGCGCCTGACGGCCGAAATCCTTCCGCTCCACCTGGCCGACCAGCATCACCATCGGCGTCGCATCGTGATGGGCCGAGTGCAACGCCACCATCGCGTTCGCCAGCCCCGGCCCGCGCGAGACGATCGCCACGCCGGCCCGATTGCGCAGCCGCCCGTCGGCAACGGCCATGAAGCCGGCGCCCCCTTCATGGCGGCAAACGATCATGCGGATCGAGTTGCGTTCGGCCAGCACGCTGGTCAGGCCGACATAGCTTTCCCCGGGCACGCAGAAAATCTGGTCCACATCATGCGCTTCCAGGCTTTCCGCCAGCAGGCGGGCAACGGTTTGGGTCATGGCGGCGGCGTCTCCTCGGTTTCTTTTGGCGGGGTCCTGGGCGGGGTCCCCTGAGTGGGATCCGCTGGGTGGGCTGCCTGGTTCGGGCCAGGATAGCACATTCAAATGGGTCGGTCCTGGACGGGGTGCCCGGGTGGGCTCGCCTCGATGGGCTTTCCCGGGCAGCGGCGGCGGGGGGATCAGCCGCCAGGGCAGCGGATCAGCGGATAGGGAAACTCGCTGCAATTCGGGAAGCTGATCTCGTTCTGCCCGCGGCGTACCACTCGCAACACGTCAGGATCGCCGCACCCGAACCCTATCGCCTCCCCGCCGCTCGGCGTTGAGAAACTGAACATCCCGCCCGAGGGTGCCACGGCTTTCACGGCGCCCGGTACCAGCCGGAACTCCACGCCCTGCGGAACGGCCCGCACGGTTTCGATCAGGCGCTGCGTGTAGGCCACGTCGATCACGGTCGCGCGCATCATCGTGTCGCGCGTGAAGATGACGGTGGGACTGGCCAGGCATTCCTTGCCGCTGAGCGTGGTGGGGGCAGGAAACAACCCGCCGGTCCACGAGCCGAACAGGAACCCGTGCGGCAGATCGGCCGCACCCTGCGCCACCGCGAGGCGAGAAACCGCCAATGGGAGAACTGCCAATGAAAGAACGATGATCAGCCAGGGGAGACGACGCATCCGGGAGCCTCGGTTGAATAATGCGGGCGCAGGATAGGGCGGCCCCAGGTCAGTGACCAGAGCACGCAGTGACCAGAGCAGGCAGTGACCAGAGCAGGCAGTGACCAGACCGGACGGCCCTGTTATGACGCGGCCATGCTCCGCACCCTGTATCTGCGCACTTTGGCGCTGGCCGCTTCGCCCCGCGCCCCCTGGTGGCTGGCGGTGATCTCCTTCACCGAAAGCAGCTTCTTCCCGATCCCGCCCGATGCGCTGCTGGTGCCGATGGCATTGGCTCGCCCGGATCGGGCCTGGCGATTCGCGCTGATCTGCACGATCGCGAGCGTGGCGGGCGGGGCGTTGGGGTACCTGATCGGCTACGCGGTATTCGACCAGTTGGCGCGTCCGCTGATCCAGTTATATGGCTATGGCGACAAATTCGCCGCGTTTCAGGCGCTGTATGCCGAGTACGGGCTGTGGGTGATCCTGATCAAGGGCCTCACGCCGATCCCTTACAAAATTGTCACCATCGCCTCGGGCGCCGCGCATTTCGATTTCTGGGTGTTCATGGCTGCCAGCATCGCCACCCGTGGCGCGCGGTTCTTCCTGGTCGCGACCCTGCTGCATTTCTATGGCGACGCGGTCCGGGACTTCATCGACCGCCGCCTGACACTGGTCACCAGCCTTGTCGCCGCCGGCGTGGTCGGCGGGTTCCTGCTGCTGAAGGTCCTCTGAACGGCGGCCGAGGACACTTGCCCCCCGGCCGCCGCCCCGATTCAGGAAACCGACAAACGCTACTGGGCCGGCACGTCCAGCTTGAACAGACGCGCCGCGTTCAGCCCCAGGATCTTCGCGCGCTGGGAATCGTTCAGGTCCGGCATGGTCCGCTCGATCGCCTCGGCCGAGTGCGGCCAGGTGCCTTCGTGATGCGGGTAGTCGTTGGCCCACATGAAGTTGTTGTCGAGCCCATAGCGCGCCGCCAGGGCCAGACCGGACGGGTCTTCCTGGAAGCTCGCAAAGCCGTGCGCCTTGTAATAGTCGCTGGGAAGGCCCTGCAGCTTCGGGCGCACCCACATGTGGTGCTTGCGATACGCCTCGTCCATCGCGTCCAGCAGCCACGGCACCCAGCCGATCCCGGCCTCGATGGTCGCGAACCGCAGCTTCTTGAACCGCTCCAGCACACCGGACGCGCACAGATTGGCCACCGGCTCGATCGTCGGGGACAGGGAATGCGTCACGTAGTTGATGATCGCCCCGCCATTGCCGCGAGACGCGCGCGGGTCGCGCCCGGTCGAGACATGGAAGGTGATCGGCAGGTCGCATTCCTCGATCAGGCGCCACATCGGGTCGAAATGCGGCAGATTGTAGTTGACGTGATCGACGTCATGCGCGCCCCAGATCGGCTTGCAGGGCAGGGTCAGCGCGCGATAGCCGAGCTTGGCGACCCGCTCGATCTCTTTCATGGCACCGTCGAGGTCGCCGGTGGCCAACGCCGCCACGGGCAGCATCGAGTCCTTGTGGGCGCCGAACTGCTCCCACGCCCAGTCGTTCCAGACCTGGCATTGCGCCTGGGAGAACACCGGGTCCGGCGTCGCCCACATGGCCAAGCCCTTGTTCGGGAAGATGATTTCCACGTCGATGCCGTCGCCGCGATTGTCCCGTATGCGGTCTGCGACGACAGCGCCGGATTGCGCGCGCAGCCAGTCCTCACCCTCGAAGCTCATGACGCGGACGCGGTCGGGACGGTAGCCCTCCGTGTAGCGCCACTGCACACCCTTGTCGTCCGTGATGATTCGAGGCGCGCGTTCGCGGTATTCGACCGGCAGGCGGGTCACCCACAGATCGGCGGGCTCATTCGCGTGGCTGTCGGTGGAGACCATGAAGTATTTCTTCGGGTCGCCGAAGCGGGCGGTGCGAGGCCAGCCGGTATGGCCGGGCGTTTCGAGGCGCCACAGATTGGGTGGGTTGATGGTGGCCTGGCTCAAGTCATCCTCCATTGTGCGTTTCTGCTTCGCTTGGCACCCTAACGCGGCTGCCGAGTCAGGCGCCAGCCTTGGTTGCGTGAAATGGGGGAAATGCCAGTCATGATATCGGAAACATCGTTTTTTGGCCTCGAAGGCAAGAAAGCCCTCATCATCGGCGGCGGCCAGGGCATGGGCGAAAGCTCGGCCAGCTTCCTCGCCCGTGCGGGGGCCGACGTAGCCCTGGTGGATGTGGTGGCGGAGCGCGCCCACCGCGTCGCGGCGGTGGTGACCGAACTCGGCCGGACCGGGATTTCGATTGTCGGCGACGTGCTGGACGATGCTCAGGTCCCTCGCATCGTTGCGGAGGCGGATGCGCGCCTGGGTGGGATCGACGTGATGGTCTCGATCGTCGGCGCGGCGGCCTGGGGGTCCCTGCTGGATACCACGGCTGCCATCTGGGACCAGCAGATGCAGTTGAATTTGCGCTATTTCTTCCTGGCATCCCGGGAGGTGGCGCAGACCATGATCAAGCGCGGGACGGGCGGCGCGATCGTCGGGATCGCGTCCGTGGACGGCCAGCGCGCCAGCCCGATGCGCGGTGCTTATGGTGCAGCGAAAGCGGGGCTGATCAGCCTGGTGCAGACCATGGCGGTGGAGTGGGCGCCGCATCATATCCGGGTCAATGCCATCGCGCCGGGGCATATCGTGACGCCTCGGCTGTATGATACGCCGCAGCGGGTGGATGCCTATGCCAACAGCCTGATCCCGATGCGTCATCGCGGCCAGACGGACGATATCGGGCGGGCGACTTTGTTCCTGGGGTCCGACATGGCGCGGTATGTGACGGGCACGACATTGGATGTGGATGGCGGGCTGCTGGCGGCGAACCTGTTTCCGCGCGGGCTGCCGGGGAACAACCAGTCGTAAGGGGGCGGCGGGGTCTTCGGGTGCGGTTTTCAATGAGCGAGAGATGTTGGGGGCATGCGCTTTTATGCCTCCAGTTCCGCAAATGTTCTATGCCATCGGTGCGTGCGGTGGCAAGAAAATTCGGTTGGAAGCTCTGATCGTAGGTTGAAGCAAGACCGCAACCTATTGTTGCGATAGGGTTTGTCGAAAAATTGTGCAGTGGTTAACGAGTGGCCGGTTCATTATTGAGACGGCCCGTTGCGGCGGCTTCGCGCTCTTGCGTCGGTTGAGACTACACGTCAGCGTTGCCGTCCAACGTGCTGAAACCATCCGCGATTTGGCGCCGTCTTAAGATTTCACTTTAGGTTCGGCGCCGCCCGGGTTCATTGCAAACCCATGCGGGAAACCGGGGGTTTTGTTGCAGAACCCTGCGGGAAACGGGGGGTATCGTTACGAGCAGGCGCGGTTAACCTTTGGCGTCCGCCTGCTTGGAAAACAGGCAGTCTGCCTCGTGACAAGGCCGAAGCGATCCCGTAGCCTTCCGGGCCCGGGGAGCCCTTCATGGACGTCTTCATCAGCTACAGCCGGCGCGACATCGACCATGCCAGGGCGCTCGATGCCTGGCTGACCGGGCAGGAAGTCTCGACCTTCTTCGACCAACGCGATCTGGGCGCCGGCCAGCCCTGGGCCGCCGATCTGGAACGGGCCATCGCCCATGACGCCGGGGCGGTGGCCGTCCTGCTGGGACCGTCCGGCCTGGGCAACACCCAATTCTACGAATACCAGTTCGCCCTCAGCCGCCAGCGAGACGACCGGTCCTTTCCGGTCATCCCCATCATCCTGCCGGGCACCAAACGCCACGACATCCCGCGCAGCTTCCTGGATCTGCTGACCTGGGTGGATTTCTCCGCGACCACCGACCCGCGCCAGGACCCGGCCGGGCTGCAACGCCTGCTGGCCGCCATCCGCCGCGAACCCGTGTCCCCCGATGTGCTGCGCGGCATGGTCTGTCCCTACAAAGGTCTGGCGTTCTTCGAGGAAGCCGACAGCGCCCTGTTCTTCGGCCGCGACACCGAATCCGACGCCCTGCTGGACAAGATCACCCGCCATAAGGTGGCCGCGGTGATCGGCCGTTCCGGGTCGGGCAAATCCTCCCTGGTGCGGGCCGGGTTGCTGCCGCGTTTACGCCGAGCGGGCACCGGGGGCGGAAGCTTGGGCAGTGCGGGCGGCGCGTGGGACAGCGTGGTGATCCGCCCGGGGCAGGCGCCATTGTTCTCCCTGGCGCAAGCATTCTCCCCGCTGGTTGCCGGCGGGGACCCGATGGACCGCACCCGTCGCCTGACCGCCCAGGAAGCGGCGCTGCGCACCGATCGCCCTGACTTCCTGGCCACCCATATCCGGGCCCGCGCCGACTCTGCTCGCTTGCGCACCGGCCGCACCCTGATCGTGGTGGACCAGGCCGAGGAGTTGTTTGCCGTCCCACCCCATATCACGGACCGCGCCGATATCGCCCGCTTCCACGCGGACCGCGAACAGTTCATCCGCCTGCTGCTCGCCACCACGCGGCAGGACCTGGCGTCCCTGGTGCTGACCATCCGGTCCGATCATTTCGACGGCTTGATGCACAGCGAGTTCGAGGACCATCTGGATGAGGCGCAATTACGTCTGTATCGCATCACCGACCTGAAGCCGAGCATCGAGAGGCCGGCGGAGATGGTGGGGTTGCGACTGGCGCAGGGGCTGGCGGACCGGGTCGTCGAGGATGTCGGCAACGAGGAAGCCAACCTGCCGCTGATGCAATACGCGCTGGAACAGACCTGGGAGAAACGATCCGGCTCCGACCTGACGCATGAGGCCTACAGCGCCGTCGGCGGCGTGAAGCGCGCCATCAACGACGTCGCCCGCCGATGCTACGACGGGCTGGGCAGCGACGCGCGCCGCGATGCCGCCCGGCGGTTGTTCCTGCGGCTGGTGCGCCCCGGCGCCGGCGGCGCGCATATCCGCATCCGCGCCGCCGTGCCGACCGATCCGGATGAATTGCGGGTGATGGAGATTTTTGCCGATCCGGAACGGCGCCTGCTGATCCTGGGTGAAGAGGGCGGCGTGCGTGAGGTCGAAATCGCGCATGAGGCGCTGGTGCGCGGCTGGGATGAATTGCGTGGCTGGGTGGATGCGGCCCGTGACAAGCTGCGCGTGCGTGATGCGGTGCGGGACTGGATGGCGGGTGCCGCGCCGGGAGAGTTGCTGCCGTTCGGCACCGCGTTGTTCCAGAGTGCCAGGGAGTTGCTGGCGGACCAGGGCGATGTGAGGCTGGAATCCGCGATTGAGGCGTATATACAGGCGTCGGTGGACGCGTTCGAGGCGGCGGAGCGGGCGCGGCTCGCGGCGGAGGAAGCGGAGCGGCGGCGCGAACAGGCGGCGGCCGAGGCGGAGCAGCGCAGGCTGCGGGCGGAGGCGGAGGCCGAGGCACGACGGCGGCATGTGCAATTGCGCAACCTGTCGATTGTCGCCGTGGTGCTGGCCGGGATGGTCTTCGTGTCGGGCTGGCTGTTCCTGCGCAGCGAGCGGGAAGCAGAGCGCGCCGAAGCCGCCGCGAAGGTCGCGCAAGGCGCCGCCAATGGCCTGATCTTCAACATCGCGCAGGGCCTGCGGGACCAGCAGGGCATGTCCACCACCGCCATGGCCCGGATTCTGGACGCGGCGATGGCGGTGATCGACCAGATGTTACGCTCCCAGCCCAACAATCCGGCGTTGCTGCGCTTGAAGCTGGCCGCATCGACCGAGTTCGCCCAGACCTATGCCAGCGCGGGCGACGGCACGCGGCAACTGGCGATGGCGTCGCAATCGCTCGACATCGCCGGGAAACTGGCCGCGGCGGCACCGGACGATAACGAGGCCCAACGCGATCTCTCGGTTTCCTACGAGAAGGTCGGGGACGTTCAGGTGAGCCAGGGGAACCTGCCGGACGCGCTGCGCTCCTACCGCGACGGGCTGGCGATCCGCGAGCGTCTGGCGAAGGCGGACCCGAACAACGCGGGCTGGC
>Ga0082335_1001201_pt1 | contig 57568 bp, 47 predicted proteins | sample Subgrocontami58m_FD_72375 | JGI IMG/M metagenome (GOLD analysis project Ga0082335, IMG submission 72375) | Subsurface groundwater microbial communities from S. Glens Falls, New York, USA - GMW37 contaminated, 5.8 m (SPADES assembly) (version 2) ... | reverse complement strand
TATGCCGATCGTGGCCGTCGTCGTGGTCAGCTTCACCGCGTCGCGGTTGCGCTTTCCGATCAGCCCGGTCACCGAGCGCAGCCCGCCCCGCAACATGTTCAAGAGCACGTTGTCGGAGGCTGGCTTCGCTTGATCAAAGGCGTAGGAGGCAACCTTCAACTGCGAGCCCGGGCGCATCACCACTTCGCTGCCGTCAGTGAATTTGATGCGCGCGTAGGTATCCTGCTCGGTGGTGAGCGTGTCGCCTTCCTGCACCTCGGACTTGACCGAGAAGAGCTTGGCGCTGCCATCGGCACGCTTGGCCGTGAGCACGCCCGAGAGGTGCGTGACCTGCCCTGCGGCGCCATAGGCACCGGGGGCGGCGACTGCCGCAAGAAGCAGCGCGCCAAGAACGAGCGCGGATTTACGCATGGTCATGTCTCCGTTCAGCTGCATGTCGCGACTTTCTTCGCAGCCGGTTTGTCCTCTTTCTTGTCCGAGGCTTCCTCTTTCTTCTTGTCGTCCTTCTTGTCTTCTTTCTTCTCGTCCTTCTTCTCGTCTTTCTTCGCATCCGCGGACTTATCGTCGGCCGGTTTGCCCCCCGCAGGCTTGTCCGCACCCGGCTTGTCGCCGTTAGAAGCGGTGCCGGTGCTCGCCGGCGCCGCGCTGCCGCCCGTTGCGGCGGAAGTTTCGGTCGATGCGGTGGGTGTGCCGCCAAACGTGCCGGCCGTGCCGCCGGTCGTCAGCGTGGTATTGCTCAAAGCTAGCGACGTCGTCCCGCCCGCCGGTGGCGTCGGCACCATCGTCGTCTGCGTTTGCGTTGCCGCTTGCGGCGACTGCTGCTGCGCGCCGGTGACCACCGAACTCACCACCTGATTCACCACCACCTGCGTAGTCTCCGGCGTGGGCACGACCTGAGGTACATTGCTGATAACGCTGCCGCTCACCAGATCCTTGATATTGAACAATCCCCCGGCTGTCACGTCGAGGAGGCGCACCTTTGTGCTCAAATCGATATTGCCCGCGGCCGCGATGAGCGCGGTGCCACCGACCAGATTGACGTCGGTATGGCTAGGCGTCGCCGCGATATTGCCGCCGGCGGCCAGGGTAATCGCGCCGTTCGTGCCGGCATCGAGGGTGGTAAGCATGACGTCCCCGGCGGAGGCGGCGTAGCTGATGCTGCCGCCATTGCTGCTCGTGCTCACGCCCAGGGCCTTGCTGATGTTGCCGAGCCGGGCGACCGCGTTGATGGCGCCGCCGTTGGAAGTCACGTTCGCATTTTGCAGTATGTCGTCGCCGGCGAACAAGGTGATCGAAGCGCCGCTGCCCGTGGTGCTGACCGGGCCCGACAGCGTGAGCTGATCGGTCGAAGCAGACGTCTCACCGGCCGTAAGCGTGATATTGCCGCCAGCGGAAACACCGCCCGCGCCGATGGTGAGCGGACTGTGCGCCGTGACGGAGACCGAACCGGCGGCCGCAATGATCGGCCCCAAAGTCGTGACCGCGCCGGTATTGTCGACCGTGATGTTGCCGCCGCTATTGCTGATGCCGGCAATCGTGAGCGCGCCCGTATTCGTGAGCGCCATGTTGCCGCTTCCGCTGTTAGTTCCGGCAAAGCCTGCGATCTTGTTGCCGGCATTAGTCAGCGTCGTGCCGGTCAAGGATTTCGTGATCAGATTGGTCGCGATTATGGGCGCGCTCTGGTTGATGCCGCCTGCGCTCGCTGCAAGGCTCAGGCTTGCCAGCGCGGCTCCCGGCATGGTCAGGTTGCCGCTCGCCTGGGTGATGCTCGCATTGGCGCTGGTGCCGAAGCCCAGCGTGCCTCCACTATGGCTGAAGCTCGAACTCACAGACAGGCTGTTCGCGATATTCAACGTGCCACCGACAACGCTCAGCCCCGCCGCCGAGAGCGACGCGAGATTGGTGGCCCCGGCTGCCGCGTCGTAGATCACAGATGCGCCGCTTGGGATGGTCACGTCGAGCACGTTGCTGCCGTCAGGCAGTGCGCCGCCCGCCCAGTTCGAAGCCTGCGACCAGTTCCCACTTGTACCGCCCGTCCAGGCGACACTTGCCAATGGCGTGATGTCCGCGGCGAGCAGACCGCTTGGCGCGGTGATCGTATAGTTGCCTGCGTCGGCGCCAGTCAGTGTGAGACCTGTCACTGTCACCGGCTTGGCCGTGCCGACGTTCCTGTTGTCGAATGTGCCTACCGGGGCATTCATGCTGACGGCATCGCCTGCGATGACACCCGTGAGCGTCCCGCCGCTCAGTGTGGCCACGGTGGACCCGTCATACACCTTATTGTTTGCGGCGAAGCTCGCGACAATAAGTGGGGCCGGCGTGATGTCGGCGCTCAACGTCGCCGCACTCGGCGCGCTGAAGCTGTAATTGCCCGCGTCCGTCCCGCTCAGCGTGAGACTTGTCACCATTACCGGCTTGGCCGTGCCGACGTTCTTGTTATCAAAGCTGCCAGCCAGGGTGCTCAGGCTGACCACATCCCCCGCAAATACGCCCGTGAGCGTGCCGCCGCTTAATTTAGCTGCGGCGGAACCGTCATACACTTTGCTGTTTGCGGCGAGGCTAGCGACCGTAAGCGAGGCCGGCGTGATGTCGGCGCTCAGAGTCGCCAGGCTCGGCGCGCTGAGAATGTAATTGCCGGCGTCTGTGCCGCTCAATGCGAGGCTCGTCACCGCTACGGGCTTGGCGACACCGACGTTCTTGTCGTCGAAGCTGCCAGCCAGGTTGCTCAGGCTAACCGCATCTCCCGCGATTACCCCCGTCAGCGTGCCGCCGCTCAAGCTCGCCGCCGTGGTAGCGTCGTACAGCTTGCTATTCGCGGCGAGGCCGGTCACAACAACGCTCGCCGGGGTGATGTCGGCGCTCGTCGTCGCCGCGCTGTTGAATGTGTAGTTAGCCGCGTCCGCGCCAGTAAGCGTGATCCCATTCACCTTGACGCTCTTGGCGATGCCCACGTTCTTGTCCACGTAGGATGCAGGACCGGTACCGACCGTGAGCACGTCGCCAACGACCCGATTGTCGCCCAGGTTCACAGTCGCGCTCGTCAGGCCGTCGTACACTTTGTTCTGACCGGTAGCAGTAATGGTGAGCGCGCGCGCTGTGATGTCGGCGGTGGTAACTGCCGCGGTGTTGAACGTGTAGTTACCGGCGTCGATGCCGCTCACATTGATACCGCTGACGTTGACGGTTTTGGCGACGCCCACGTTCTTATCGAGGTACGACGCAGGACCCGTGCCGATCGTGAGCACGTCGCCAACGACCCGATCGTCGCTCAAGTTCACCGTGGCGCTCGTCAGGCCGTCGTAGACCTTGCTTACCCCCGCCGCCGTCACGCTCAGCGGACGCGCGGTGATGCTCGCGATATGAGTGCCGCCGCTCAATGTGTAGTTGCTGGCGAGGCCGCCATTGCTGCCATTCCCCAGCGCAAGGCTCCCCAGGCTGATCGCCTTGCCGGCGCCGACATTCTTGTCCGCTACCGTGCCGCTCCCACTGAGCGTGAGCGTCTCGGAACCGACCAGCGCGCCAGTGCTCAAGACGCCTGCCGCCACACTTGCAGTGCCGTCGTAGACCCGACTTCCGCTCAGGTTGACCATATACGGATGGATGGTCAGTGCGCCGCCAGCGTAACTGATGTCGTAGCCCTGCTGGCTCGAGTAAAGCCCGCCCGGCGTGATCGTGTAGGAGGCTACGTCCTTGTTGGCGCCGGTGTAGCTCACGATACCGAGCAGCTTGCTCGGGTCCGGCGTCAGCGAATAGCTCACGCCGATGCCGGTGGCCGTGCCGTCATAGACCTTGCTGCCACTCACGGCGGTGACAGTAAGCGGCTTCAAAAAGGACCTCAACAGCGGATAGGTGCTGCCCTCGTAGATGCGCCACGTGGCGCCAGTGCCGCCATTATTGTCAATGCCGCTCCACCCGCTGTAGGTAGCGAGTTGTTTCATCTCGCCGGTGCTCTTGCCAACACCACCGGCGCTCGAGGATTGTAGCGAAGTGTCGATGTTCCAATAGGAATTGCCGACGGTGCCCGATGGGTTGTATCCGACCAGTCCGCCCGCGGTCGCATAGGCTCCCGCGGCACTCACACTACCAGTGGCATAGCTGTCCGTAACGGAGCCCTCGTTGTAGCCCACCAGCCCGCCTGCGGACGCGTAATCGCTGCTGGCAGTCACACTGCCGGTGGCGTAACTGGTGCCGATCTCGCCATTGATGTTGCATCCTGCCAGCCCGCCGACGTAATCGCCGCCTGTGACGATACCAGTCGCGTAGCTTCTGCCGATGATGCTTCCGTCACTGTGACCCACCAATCCGCCGACGTGGTCGCCACCTGTGACCGAGCCGGTCGCATAGCTGTTGCCGATGCTGCCGTTGTAAACGGTGTACCCCACCAATCCGCCGACGTAATCGCCGCCGCTGACGGGGCCGGTCGCGTAGCTGCTGTCTATGCTGCTGCGGTAGTTGTATCCTACCAAGCCGCCGACGTGATCCCCGCCTGTGACGGCGCCGATCGCATAGCTGCTGTCGATGCTGCTGCTGTAAGCGCTGGATCCCACCAGTCCGCCAACATTGCTGCCGCTCCCGGTCACGCTACCCGTAGCGTAGGAATAGCTTATATAGCCACCGCCTTCGCCGCCGTTGCTGCCCACCAACCCGCCGAGGTTGTTGCTGCCCGTGACATTGCCGGTTGCATGGCTATCGGCAATGTCGCCCCAGTTGCTGCCCGCCAATCCGCCGACATCAGAAATACCCGTTACGCTGCCGTTGGCGTAGCTCGTGCTTATGCTGCCCGCATTATCTCCGACCAGCCCACCGACGTTGCTACCGGTGCCCGTTACGCTGACGTTGGCGTAGGAATCGGTGATGGAACCGGACAAGCCGTTGTACCCAACCAGTCCGCCGACCGAGGACGCGCCCGCAACATTGCCGATGGCATAGCTAGTGCTGATGGTGCCCCTGTTGTTGTATCCTACCAGCGCGCCAACGTTGTTCTTGCCCGTCACGCTGACGTTCGTCAGCGCAAGTCCAGTCAAGTTGCTCGCGTTGCCGCTCAATCGCCCAATGAATCCGATATTGGAATTGAAAGGCTGGTTCACCGACAGATTGGTTAAGGTGTGCCCCCCGCCATTAAATACCGCTCCGGAAAATACGGGAATGTGCCAATCCGGCAGGGTGGCCAGATCGAGGTCGCTCGTCAGGCGGAAACTGTAGCCGGCCTGATCCGCGAAACCGAGCAGATCCTTAAGCACTTGCACGCTTCCAACTTCGACGTAGGCGCCATCTGCGCTCCAAGGAAGGCTGGCCATATCTAACGTCTTGCCATGGTTCAGCCAGTCCTGATACTGGAGTGTATAGAGCCCGCCCTCGGTCACGTGAAGTGCGCCGTTGATGGTGACGCTGTCGATGTCGTAGTGTGAGTTGCTGAGCGTGCCGCCGTTGTAACCTATAAGACCGCCGACTTCGGTGAGCCCTGTAACGCTGCCACTAGAGTAGCTGGCGTCGACTGTGCCATCGTTGCTTCCCACCAACCCGCCTACGTAGGAATTGCCCGCGACGCTGCCGGTGGCATACGCGTTGGTGATACTGCCGCTGTATGAGGAGTTGTACCCGACCAACCCACCGACGTGCGAATTGCCGGTGACGTTCCCGGTGGCGTAGGCGTTGCTGATGCTTGTGCCAATTCCCCCATACCTGCCTACCAAGCCGCCAACGTAAATGTTGCCTGTTACGCTGCCGGTGGCGTGGCTGTTGCCGATATTACCGTACCAACTCTCCCCTACCAATCCGCCAACGGAATCACCGCCGGTGACGCTGCCGGTTGCGTAAGAGTTGTCGATGGTTGCGTAGTTCAGCCCCACCAGCCCGCCGACGCTGTTGCTGCTGCCGGTCACGGTGCCGGTGCTATGGGAATTGGCGACGGTGCTGCCGATGTTGTTGAACCCGACCAGTCCGCCAACCCAGCTGCTACCGCTTACACTACCCATGGCGTAGCTGTTGTTGACAGTGCCGCCGTTTTCGTTGTGTCCCAACAAGCCACCAACGTTTCCAGCAACGGAGATGACGGTTCCGGCGGCATAGGAGTTGGAGATACTGCCGCCGGCGCCGTTGTACCCCACCAGGCCGCCGACATTGCCGTAAGTGCCCGTCACATTGCCGGTAGCGTAACTGTCGCTGACACTGCCATAGTTAGCACCAACCAAGCCGCCGACGGTACTGCCGCCACTCACATTGCCACTAGAATACGCGTTGGTGATGTTGCCGTAGTTAATCCCCACCAATTCACCCGAGTTGCCGACGCTCGTCACGCTGCCACCGAGCAGCCCAATGTTGCGCACGGTACCCGAAGCGCCCAATACCCCTAACAATCCAGTCTTATCCGTACTTGGCCGATTGATGCTCAGGTTACTGATGGTATGGCCCAGCCCGTCGAACGTTCCGCTGAATCTGGTCGTGGCGTCACCGATCGGCGCGAAACCGGCACTGCCCCATACACCCGACGCGCGCGCCGACTCGCTCATGTCGATGTCGGCGGCCAGAGTGTAATTGCCGGCGAGGTTGAGCGCCATCAGCTGCAACTGGTGCGCGTTGGAAATCTTGGTGCTGGCTTCAGCGCGCAGGAATGGACGTGTATTGCCGTTACTCATCCACCACGTGCTGCTGAAATCCCAGCCGGTGTAGTTCGACTGCGTCGTCATCTGCGCAGTGGTGAGACCGGTGCCTGCCGCACTCGTGGCCTGCCCTGTGGTTTGGGTGTCCCAGAAACTGTTGCTCACGCTGCTGTAACTATTGGACGCAGCCAGTCCCCCGACACTTCCGCTTCCCGACACACTTCCCGTTGCGTATGCGTTCGTGATGCTGCCGTTGTTCTTGGTACCGACGAGCCCACCGGCGCGCGCATTGATGGTCGTGCCGTTAACGCTCCCGGTGGTATAGACGTTAAAAAGAGTCCCGTAACTGTCCAGTCCCACCAGTCCGCCGACATCCATGACCCCGGTCACTGCGCCTTGTGCATAGGAATTACTGATCGAACCGTTATTGTTGTAACCAATCAGTCCACCCGACGCGTAGGTAGCCCCGGTCGAATTGGCATTTCCGGTGGCATAGGCGTTGGTGATGGTGCCGCTATAGTTGTATCCGACCAGTCCGCCGGCGTTTCCTGCAGAAACCGTGTTACCGGTGGCAAATGAATTGCTGATGGTGCCGTTAAGGTTGTATCCGACCAGCCCACCGGCGGCATCCAGTCCACCAGTTACATTCCCCGTGGCATATGAATTGCTGATGGTGCCGCCATTGTTCCATCCGACCAAGCCGCCTGCGAACCCCCATCCTTGCGCCGTCGCACTTCCGGTGGCGTATGCATTGGCAATGGTGCCAAGATTCGTTCCTGCCAGGGGGGCGGCGCTGGAATCGGCGCCCCCCGTGAAGCTGCCGCCGATCAATCCGATATTCTTGATCGAACTTGCGGCACCCGTCTTGCCGAATAGCCCTGCGTACCCGCTCGAATTGACATACAGATTGTTAATCGTATGTGCCGCTCCGTCGAAGGCGCCGATGAAATTGGTGGTGTTGTCACCGATCGGCATGAATCCCGCTCCACCGTTCCAGCCGGATGTGGCAGTGGCATCGATGTTCCTGGTTAGCAAATAGGTCCCGGACAGGTTGGTTTTCATCGACTGCAGCTGGTTGAGGTCATTCACCAGCATCCAGGCGTTGAGCGTGCCTCCGCCCAAATTCATCTGCGTGCTGAAATTGGTCGGCGTCGAGTACGCGCCCGCGATGTAACCGTTGGCCGGAGCGGTATTACCTGGCGTACCGCTCGATCCGGTCGGGTTGTAGAGAATGAACACGTTTCCACCATTGGTGCTTACTTGGCCAGGGCTGCCCAAGAGGCTGACCGTGCCGCAGTTCAATGCGCCTGCGACGCAGGCCGCAAGTGCGTCGGCGCGCAGCGCAACCTGAAACTTGCCGTTCGTTCCCGCAGAGGAAATGGCGGCAGTAGAGTTCAGTGTTACGTTCTGTTCAGCTGTCAGCTTTACGTTTCCGTCGCCTACGCCAACGGCATTATCCTGTACGCGCGTAATCGATCCATCCAGGGTGATGTTGCGCGCATTGACCGTGACATCTCTTGCCGACATCAAGCTTCCCGAGGACGTGAAATCGCCATTCCCGCCGTTGGCATTTGCGGTAAAGGTCAGGTCGGCCCATCCACCTCCCAAGCCCGACGTATTGCCCGTGCTGATCTTTGCGTTGGAGCCTATCGAGATGCCTTGAGCCGCGGAAAAGGAGATGTTGGCGTTATTCGCAACGAGCTGCACGTTCGGATAAAGCGTGATGCTGCCGATGCCGCTGTGACCTTGGTCGGCAACAAGATTCATTGCTAGCGGATTGCCCGTCGACGTGATGTTGGCATTGAGCGTGATATGTCTGTGCGCCAAGAGGTTGAGCGTCGCCGGAGCGATTGGAGCGGTCTCGACTGGGACGGCGACATAGATGTCGCCGTTCCCGGTTCCGCCGCCCGTGGTGTCGACCGTGACCGTGCCGCCCTGATTGATTGCCGAAGTCAAGGTGCTGGCCAATAGATTCGAGCTGCCTGTCGCAGCCGGTTGAAACGGCGAGGACGCAGTGATGTTCCAGCTGGAACTGGTGATCGTGATGTCTTCGGGGTCGAGCAGCCAGGTACCCGCAGCGCCTGCCGGCGCGGCAATATTGGGCGCCCGGGTGACATCCAGGAATTTGCGCCCCGACGTCTCGACGAAACCGCCATTCCCGCCGTTTGGACCGCCACGAACGGAGATGTTGCCGTAAGCCCGGGTGGTATCGTCAGCCCAGACGATCACCTTGCCGCCATCGCCTTTGTCGACGGCATCCGCCTTGATCGCGGCATCCGGACCAAAGTAAGTGATTTGGCTATTCTGTATCGCCGCGTTCTTGCCCTGGTAGTCGCCCCCGACGAGCACGCTGCCGCCGCCTGAATCGCCCGACGCGTCAAGCTGCGCCTGGTCCGTCACCGCAACGCGGTTGCCGAGCACCTCGATGCTGCCGCCCTTCTTGCCCGTGGTGACGATGCGCCCGGCGCCATCGACGTAGGCATCCCGGCTCGCCTTGAGGAAGATGCGCCCGCCTTCTTTCACGAGACTCGATGCGTTGAGGCTGCCGCTATTTCTTACCAGCACCCCCGCTAATCCGATGCGCCCGGCCTCCGACACGATCTGCCCCAAGTTGGTGGCGCTGCCTTCGGTCCCCGTGATTTCCACCTTGACTCCGGGCGTGCCCGTGTCTAGCAACTGCACCGTCTGGCCCGCAGCAAGCAGCACTTCGCCGTTGGCGGCGTTGATGGCGCCGTTGTTCGTTACGGCCGGCGCGATTAAGTAGACGCTGCCGCCCGAAGGCGTGGTGATCTGGCCGTAGTTTTGAATGCTGCCCGCGTTGGGCGTGGCGCCAAAGTTCAGCCGTCCGGCGAGAAAGTCTTCGTTGCGAACGTTCAACGTGCTCGCGATAAAACCGCCGACGTCGATCCTGGCGCCCTGCCCCACCATGATGCCGGAGGGGTTCACGAGCCATACGCGTCCGTTGGAACTCAACGTGCCAAGCAGCACCGACGGGTTGTTGGCGAGCACGCGGTTCAACACGCTGCTCGAGGCCGATGCCTGGTCAAAGCGCGTGGTTTCGCTGGCGCCGATCGAGAACGTGTTCCAATTGATGATGGCGCCGTTCGAATTGGTCACCGTCAGGAGTTTCCCCGCCTGACTGATGCTGGCAGTGCCGTTGACCACCTGCGGCCCGATGGGATTCCCCCAGACCGGAGCGCTGGAAAAGCAGGCGGCGACCGCCGCGGCGATAATGCGCTTGCGTGAGTTCAGGAGCGAAGAATTGTTCTTGGACATGTTGCACCCCCGCTTGTCAGCATGGGATGCGCGAAATACGCTATCCCCCTGCATTTCTGTTTATTTTTAGCATTATACGTAATTGGCCTTACTTTATTTCCGGGAATTTGTCACATTCTTCGACCAAAAAGGGTGGGGAATAAACAGCCGGCTACTTGACTTCGCAAACGAATTCTTCGAATTTTCCGCCGCGCCCGTGCGGTATCGCGCCGTGAAATTGGACAGACGTCAAATCGAGCGCATAACCGAGCGATTTCGATATCGCTTCACCCAAGCGCCGTTCCTAGTCGGCCGTCAGCGGCTGAACCGCGGCTCCCTCAACGAGCCCCCTACGGTGACGTTCACGCGCGCCTGCGCCACTGGAGACTTGAGCTCGGCGCTAAAGCGGCCGTTGATGTTCCTGACCGCGTCTACATCGGCGCTGCCGCCGGCGGACACCGGGCCCGCACTCAGCAGCAGTTGCCGCAGCTGCGTCCTGCCACTTTCGCGCGCGAAATTTCCCGTAAGTTCCTTAAAGGCCGTCTTGCCGCCGACCCCGCCACCCTGCAGCAGGCGCCCGAGATCCACGCCGAGGAGCGCGCCTTTCTGGATAGAGAAGCTGCCTTCCGTGCGCGGCGCCGCGAACAACTCGTCGTAGGATTTTGCGCGCATGGCATACGTCGCCTTGCCCTCTAACTTGCCCTCGTCCATGAGCGCCGGGGCGATCCTGGCCGGATCGATCGCTCTCACGCTGAGCGTGCCGTCCAGGCTCCAGCCCGCGCCCCACTTGAGGTTGGCATTTCCGGAAAGATAGCCGCCGAAGATCGCCCCCTTGAATTCGGCGAGCCTGAGTTCGTTGCGGCTGAGTACGCCACTGGCGACAAAGTTTTCCAGGATGAACTCATGGCTGAATGGCATGCTAAAAGCGTTGGTCTCGACTTCCAACTGCACCCGCTCGTCCTTGGGTACGAGCTGCAGGCTGGTCTTGTGATCCGGCGTCTCGAATGCGATTTTCTGCCAGGCGCCATTCTCGCCCAGTGCGATCTTGGCGTCGAGCGCGGGCAATGTGATGGTCTTGGAGTCGAGCTTGCCGTTCTTGACGATGACGCTCGCGACTCTGAAATCCTGTCCCTGCGGCCTGCCGAATAGCAGCGCGAGCATTCCATCCTCGCTCAGAATCGGCGATTCGAGTTCGATCGAGTTGAATGATTTCTGGTCGCTGAACATGCTCCCCAGCTCCACGATCGCGTTGACCTTTTCCACGGAAAGCTGTTTGCCCACCGAAACGCCGTCCAAGCGCCAGTGCGGCAGCGGCACCAGCGATAAGTGCAACGCCTTGATTTTCACGGGCTGCTGCAGATAGCCGCTCGCCGCCTTCTCGAACTGCGGGATGTAGCCATCGAACGAGACGAAGTGGATCGCCACCAGGCCGAGCAGCAAGACGAAGAACATGCCCAAGGCGACGGGCTTGCCCCAATTGACCGGAGCACGGTAGACGCGGCGCGCCTTGATCTCCGCCTCGACTGGTTCGGAGCGTAACGCGGCTTCGGCGCCGACCCGCGCCCGCGCCGATTCCATCTCGCGCGTGCGCGTGTCCTTGCGCGCTGCGGGGGTTTCCATCCCACTTTTGGACAAAGCGCCCTCGGCCTCGAGCTGCTTCTCCATTTCTGCGAAATGGCGCTCGGTCTCTTCGTCCTCCGCCTTCTTGTGCGCCAAAGCCTCGGCGTGCGCCCGCTCGAGTTCCGTCGATTCATCCAGCGCCGTGTCTTCGGCCGGCGTGCTCTTTCGTTCCGCTTGGTCCCCGAGATTGCCCTCTTCCAGTTCGCGCTTTGCCGTTTCTTCGGCCTCCCGCCTTGCTCTTTCTTCGGCCTCGACCCGCGCCTTCTCTTCTGCTTCCTTGCGTGCCTTGTCCTCCAGCTGCTTCAGCAGCGCTTCCTCTTCGCTCGCTCGATCCTTTGCGACTTCGTGCCTCACACCGTAACCTGGGCCCGGATCGGGCGCCAAATCGATCTCGACTTTGACCAGATCCTCCAATGAAGGACCCGGCTCGGCAGCGGCACGCCGCGCTTCCTGCTTCTCGGCTTCGCGTTGTTCCCGCGCCTCGGTATCTTTGCGCGCCTGCCCCTCGACGTCGCGATCCGCTTCCGCTCTCTCGCGTTCTCTGGCTTCGCGCCTTTCGCTCTCCTCGGCCTCGCGCCGCGCCTTTTCCTCGACCTCCTTGAGCGCGCGCTCGGCGTCTTCCTTCGCGCTGCGTTCGGCTTCGTCGCGCGTCTTGCGTTCCTCGTCGAGCTTCGCGCGCAGCTCGTCGGCTTCGCGCTGCGCCTCTTCCTCTTCTTCCTTGCGCGCGCGCTCGTCCTCTTCCCTCGCCCTGCGTTCAGCTTCGTCGCGCGCCTTGCGTTCCTCGTCGAGCTTGGCGCGCAGCTCGTCGGCTTCGCGCTGCGCCTCTTCTGCGGCTTCCCTGCGCGTGCGCGCGGCCTCGTCCATCGCCTTGAGTTCTGCTACTTCGCGTACCCTGCGCTCCTCCTCCAGCTTGACGCGCAGTTCCTCGGCCTCGCGCTGCGCTTTTTCCTCGGCTTCCTTACGCGCGCGCTCCGCTTCTTCCTTCGCCCTGCGCTCGGCCTCTTCCCTCGCCTTGCGTTCGGCTTCTTCGCGTACCCTGCGCTCTTCCTCCAGCTTGACGCGCAGCTCCTCGGCTTCGCGCCGCGCTTTTTCCTCGGCTTCTTTGCGCGCGCGCTCCGCTTCTTCCTTCGCCCTGCGCTCGGCCTCTTCCCTCGCCTTGCGTTCGGCTTCTTCGCGCGCCTTGCGCTCTTCCTCCAGCTTGACGCGCAGTTCCTCGGCTTCGCGCAGCGCTTTCTCTTCGGCTTCCTTACGTGCGCGCTCCGCTTCTTCCTTCGCCCTGCGCTCGGCCTCTTCCCTCGCCTTGCGTTCGGCTTCATCGCGCGCCCTGCGCTCTTCCTCCAATTTGGCGCGCAGTTCCTCGGCTTCGCGCAGCGCTTTTTCCTCGGCTTCCTTGCGCGCGCGCTCGGCTTCTTCCTTCGCCTTGCGTTCGGCCTCTTCCCTCGCCTTGCGTTCGGCTTCTTCGCGTACCCTGCGCTCTTCTTCCAGCTTGGCGCGCAGCTCCTCGGCTTCACGCTGCGCCTTTTCTTCGGCTTCCTTGCGCGCGCGCTCGGCTTCTTCCTTCGCCTTGCGTTCGGCTGCTTCGCGCGCCTTGCGCTCTTCTTCCAGCTTGGCGCGTAATTCATCGGCTTCGCGCTGCGCCTTTTCCGCGGCCACTACGCGTGCGCGCTCGACTTCTTCCTTCGCCTTGCGCTCGGCTGCTTCGCGCGCCTTGCGCTCTTCCTCCAGCTTGGCGCGCAATTCGTCGGCTTCACGTTGCGCTTGTTCTGCAGCTTCTATACGTGCGCGATCGGCTTCTTCTTTCGCCTTGCGCTCGGCCGCTTCGCGTGCCTTGCGCTCCTCGTCCAGCTTGGCACGCAGTTCGTCGGCTTCGCGCCGTGCCCGATTCTCGGCTTCGCGCCGGACACGCGCCTCCGCCTCATAGCGCGCTTTTTCTTCCGCCCTGGCAGCCGCTTCCGCTTCCCTGCGCGCTTTCTCCGCGGCTTCGCGCCGCGCCCGCGCTTCGGCTTCCGCCGCGGCCTTCGCGCGCGCAGTGGCTTCTTCCCGAGCGCGCGCTGCCTCTGCCCTACGCGCAGCCTCTGAGGACTGGTACAGATCCTTGGCAGCTTCCGCGACTATGTCGAACGGCTTGGGAATACTGCTCGGCACGGAAATCGCCTGGGTGAAGTCGAGGTCCATGTCGCTAGTGGACGAACTCCGCTGAACAGGCGCGCTCTTACGCGCCGATTGCACGAATTCGCGGATATAGTCGCCCTTAAGCAGATTCGTCAGGGACTCTTGCAGTTTTGCCTCGGGCATCTTGCCCAATCTCGCTTGTACGTCGCCCACCGTCGACTTGCCATCGACTTCCCTGAGCAGTCCGCGCAGGTCGCGCGATAGAGCACTGGTCTTACCAGTCGCCTCCATCAGCCCTTTGGCTGTCTTGGTGAAGATTGTGTAGCGATCCATGCCGCCTCAGTTACTGATACTGATCATGCGCTTGCCCATTCGCGCATTATAGGAAATCGCGCCGCGGCGAAACAGGTCAAACCGCACGGATAAGGTCAAATATCGTTAATAGTGCCCAAAGTTTCGCAGAACTCCCCGGGCGCCGATCAGCTGACATTGGCTTTAGCCGACATGAGCGAAATCGGTGTCTATTCCTGGCCAGGCCTGACCTCCGGCGGACCGTACCCGCCGCCACCCGGGGTCTCGATGACGAACACATCGCCCGGCGCCAATTCGGCCTTGGCCGCACCGTCAAGTGTAAGCGTACTGCCGTCGGCACGCTCGACCCGATTGTGTCCGACTTTGCCCGGCTGGCCGCCAGCCATGCCGTAAGGCGGAATGCGGCGGTGCCCCGACAGGATCGCTGCCGTCATGGCTGCGAGAAAACGCACGCGTCGCACCGCGCCGTCTCCACCGCGCCACCGGCCCGCACCGCCCGATCCGCGGCGGATCTCGAAGCGCTCGAGCAGCACCGGGAAACGCCATTCCAGCACCTCGGGGTCGGTGAGCCGGGTATTGGTCATGTGGGTATGCACGCAATCCGCGCCATCGAATCCCTCGCCCGCTCCCGAACCGCCGCAAATGGTTTCGTAATACTGGTAATCGGCATTGCCGAACGTAAAATTATTCATCGTTCCCTGCGAGGCAGCCATCACGCCGAGCGCGCCATACAGTGCGTCGGTGATGCACTGCGAGGTCTCGACGTTGCCCGCGACTACTGCCGCCGGGTAGCGCGGCCGCAACATGCAGCCCTCCGGGATGATCACCTTGAGCGGCTTGAAGCAGCCGGCGTTGAGTGGAATGTCGTCGTCGACCAGGGTGCGAAATACATACAACACCGCCGCCATGCAGACCGCGGAAGGTGCATTGAAATTGCTCGGCAATTGCGCCGAGGTGCCGGTGAAGTCGATAGTGGCGCGGCGCGCTGCCCTGTCGATGCTGATCTTGACCCGGATCACGGCGCCCGAGTCCATTTCGTAGCTGAACTCGCCGCACCATTCGACACCGGCGGGGCCCCTCCCCTCCGCCGCCAGCACGTCGATGACGCGGCGTACCGCCTCCTCGGCATTGTCCTGCACATGCCGCATATAGGCGTGCACCACCTCGAGGCCGAAATGCTCGACCATGCGGCGCAGTTCCTGTACGCCTTTTTCGTTAGCCGCGATCATCGCGCGCAAATCGGCCAGATTTTGTTCGATGTTGCGCGCGGGGTATTTGCCCGAGCCAAGCAGCGCAACGGTGTCTTCCTCGCGCAGGCGCCCCTCCTCGACCAGCAGGAAATTGTCGATCAGCACGCCCTCCTCTTCCACCACCTTGCTGTCGGGCGGCATCGAGCCGGGCGTGATGCCGCCGACGTCGGCATGATGGCCGCGCGAACCTACGTAGAACAAGATGCTCTTCCCGGCATCATCGAACACGGGTGTAATCACCGTGATATCGGGTAAATGCGTGCCACCGTTGTAAGGCGCATTGAGCATATAGACGTTGCCCGGCTTGATGCGGCCGGCGTTTTCGCGCATTACCGTCTTGATCGATTCGCCCATCGAACCCAGATGCACCGGCAGGTGCGGCGCGTTGGCGATCAGCTGGCCCTCGGCGTCGAAGAGCGCGCAGGAAAAATCGAGCCGCTCCTTGATATTGACCGAATACGCGGTCGCCTCCAGACGCAATCCCATTTGCTCGGCGATCGACATGTAGAGGTTATTGAACACTTCGAGCATCACCGGATCGACCGTGGTGCCGATGGCCACGCGCGTCGGGCGCGCCTCGATGCGCCTGAGCACCAGGTGACCGAGCCGGGTCACTTCGGCCTGCCAGCCCGGCTCGAGCACAGTGGTGGCGTTCGCCTCGGCGATGATGGCCGGACCTTCGACCTTGTCCCTCGGCAGCAGATCGTCGCGCCGGAACACCGGCGTGCGATGCGATTTGCCGCCAGTGTGCATGTCCACGGTATCCGCGGGCGCAGGTGGACCGATGCGCGCACGCGCGGCCGTTGCCATTTCGGCCGGCGCGTCGGACAAACCAATGGCTTCGACCGAGACCGCTTCGGCGAGTAGCGCGCGCCTAGGCATGAGGAAAGAATAGCGCTTGCGGTAGGCGGCCTCGAACTCGTGCATCATGTCGGCGATCGAGCCAAAGGCCACGATGAGCGCCGTATCGGTACCCTCGTAGCGCAAATGCACGCGCTCGAGAACGCGCACGCGTTCGGGCGGAACCCCCTGGCGCAGAACTTCGTCGCGCGCCCTGACGCACAGCGTCAGCAACGCGTCTTCGAGTTGCTTCCAGTTGCCCGGCTCGAGCGCCACCTCCAGCGCCTGCTCGCGCATGGCGGTGATGTCGGCAAGTCCCATGCCGTAGGCCGAGAGCACGCCCGCGAGCGGATGGATGAATACCTGGGTCATGCCCAGCGCGTCGGCCACGAGGCAGGCGTGCTGACCCGCCGCGCCGCCAAAACAGCATAACGTGTACTCGGTTACGTCGTGGCCGCGCTGCACCGAAATCTGCTTGATCGCGTTGGCCATGTTACCCACGGCGATATCGATGTAACCCTCGGCCACCTGCTCGGGCGTGCGCGCATCGCCCGTGGCCTCCGCGATCGCGCGCGTAAGCTCGGCGAACTTGCGCCGCACGATTTCGGCATCGAGCGGCTCGTCCCCGTTCGAGCCGAATACCGCTGGAAAGAATTTCGGCTGGATCTTGCCCAGCATGACGTTGCAGTCGGTGACGGTCAGAGGCCCGTTGTTGCGATAGGACGCAGGGCCGGGATTGGCCGCCGCTGAATCGGGCCCCGCTCGGTAGCGCGCGCCGTCGAAATGCAGGATCGAGCCGCCGCCCGCCGCGACGGTGTGGATGCTCATCATCGGCGCGCGCATGCGCACGCCTGCCACCTGGGTGTCGAAGGCGCGCTCGAATTCGCCGGCGTAGTGCGATACGTCGGTCGAGGTCCCGCCCATATCGAAACCGATGATCTTGTCGAATCCGGCTGCGAGCGAAGTGCGCACCGCGCCGACGATGCCGCCCGCGGGTCCCGACAGGATGGAGTCCTTGCCCTGAAAGCGGCGCGCATCGGTCAGGCCGCCGTTCGATTGCATGAACATCAGGCGCACGCCCTGCAATTCGGCTGCCACCTGCTCGACGTAGCGGCGCAGGATGGGCGAGAGATAGGCATCGACCACCGTGGTGTCGCCGCGGCTGACGAGCTTCATCAAGGGACTCACTTCGTGCGAAACCGACACCTGGCCGTAGCCGATCGCGCGCGCCAACTGCGCCAGCTGCTTCTCGTGCTGCTGGTAGCGGTAACCGTGCATGCAGACGATGGCGATCGAGCGATAACCTTCGTCAAAGGCCGTCTGCAGATCGCATCGCGCGCGCTCGACATCGAGCGGCGTCAACACCTCGCCGTGCGCGCCGATGCGCTCGTCTACTTCCACCACCTTGGTGTAAAGCAATTCCGGAAGCACGATGTGGCGCGCGAAAATCTTCGGCCGGTTCTGGTAGGCGATGCGGAGCGCGTCGTGAAATCCGCGTGTGATGGCGAGCACGGTGCGCTCGCCCTTTCGTTCGAGCAGCGCATTGGTGGCGACGGTGGTGCCCATTTTCACGGCATCGATCTTCTCGGCCGGGATGGGTGCGTCCGCCGCGACCCCGAGCAGATGGCGGATGCCCGCGAGCGCCGCATCGCGGTAATGCTCAGGGTTATCGGAGAGCAATTTGTGGGTTGCGATACTGCCGTCTGGACGGCGCGCGACGATGTCGGTGAAGGTACCGCCGCGGTCAATCCAGAACTGCCAGCGCTTTTGCGTCATCGGAATCAGGAAGGCGCTAAAGAATCCGGTGCCGATTCACGCGCCACTAGGCTTCTGCTAGGATGCGCGAAATCATAACACGTGCGTTCCCGATGAACCGCATAGCACCTGTCCTTTCCGCATCCCAGGCAATCCGGCAACGCGTCCGCCGCGGCGAGATCACCGGCAATACCTCGGGCCTCGCGCCCGGCTGTGTGCAAGGCAACGTGGTCATCCTGCCCGTGGAGCTCGCCTCCGACTTCTTACGCTTTTGCCAGGCCAATCCCAAGCCCTGCCCCCTGCTCGCCGTGTCCGAGCCGGGGAATCCGACGCTGCCCGCGCTCGGCCTCGATATCGACATCAGGAGCGACGTGCCGCGCTATCGCGTGTTCAGGCGCGGCGTGATGGTGGAAGAACCCATCGATATCGGCCACCTGTGGCGCGAGGACTTGGTGAGCTTCATTCTCGGTTGCTCCTTTTCCTTCGAGTGGGCGCTGCTCGAGGATGGACTGCCGATCAGGCATCAGACCTGCGGCAAGAACGTGCCTATGTACCGAACCGGCATACCGACGACGCCCGCCGGGCGCTTTCACGGGCCGCTGGTGGTGTCGATGCGGCCTTTCAGTCCGGTCGACGCTATTCGGGCGATTCAGATCACCTCGCGCTTTCCCGGCGTGCACGGCGCGCCCGTGCATATCGGCAAGCCCGAGCTGATCGGCATCCGCGATCTTGCCCGGCCGGACTGGGGCGATGCGGTGGAAGTGAAGCCGGAGGAGCTGCCACTGTTCTGGGCCTGTGGCGTCACGCCGCAGGCCGTCATCGCCGAAGCCAGGCCGGATTTCTGCATCACCCACGCGCCCGGTGCCATGCTCATCACCGATCTCAACAACAGCCGGCTCGCCGTGATTTAAAACCAAGTGACAGAAACCGTAGATTGCGTCGTCATCGGCGCCGGCGTCGTGGGTTTGGCCTGCGCCAGAGGACTGGCTCTGGCCGGCCGCGAAGTCATCGTGCTCGAAACCGCAGGCTCGATCGGCACCGAGACCAGCTCGCGCAACAGCGAAGTCATCCACGCCGGCATTTACTATGCACCCGGTTCGCTTAAGGCTGCCTGTTGCGTGAAGGGGAGGCAGCTGCTCTACCGCTACTGCGAAGCGCACGGCGTGGCGCATCGACGCTGCGGCAAGCTGATCGTGGCCACTGACGCCACGCAGATCGCCACGCTGCACCGAATCCAGGCGCATGCGGCGGCCAACGGCGTCGGCGATTTGCGTCTACTCACGCAAAAAGAGGCTAACGCGATGGAGCCGGCGCTGCGCTGCGTCGCCGCCCTGTTCTCGCCCTCCACTGGCATCATCGACAGCCATGGGCTGATGCTCGCCTACCTGGGCGAGGCCGAGGCGCACGGAGCCATGCTTGCCCTGCATAGCCCGGTAGCGGGCGGTGCGCTCGAAGCAGACGGTATCATGCTCGATGTGAGCGGCGCCGAACCGATGCGCGTACTCGCGCGGACCGTGATCAACAGCGCCGGCCTTTATGCGCAACGCGTCGCCTCCAGCCTGGCCGGATTTCCTCGCGACAAGGTGCCGCCCACGCATTACGCCAAGGGCACCTACTACAGCCTCAGCGGCCGCTCGCCTTTTACGCATCTTATTTATCCGGTGCCGGAAGCGGCGGGCTTGGGGGTGCACCTGACGCTTGATCTCGCCGGGCAGGCGCGCTTCGGTCCGGACGTGGAATGGGTAAGCGAAATCAATTACGACGTCGACTTGCGCCGCGCCGACGGTTTTTATCGCGCGATACGCGATTACTGGCCGGGCTTGAAGGACGGGCAACTGGCGCCGGGCTACGTCGGCATTCGGCCGAAACTGGGAGGTGCCGATACGGCAGCGACCGATTTCGTAATCCAGGGACCGGCAGAACACGGCGTGCCCGGCTTGGTCAACTTGTTCGGCATCGAGTCGCCCGGGCTCACCGCATCGCTCGCTCTGGCGGATCAGGTCATCGAGGCCGCCTGCAAGGCCTGAGGCGCGTCAGCGGCCCGGTGCAGGATGCGAGACCTTCCGCGAAATCTTCTTGGTAGCGACGATGTTGGAGCCTGTGCCCAGCACATCGGCGACGACGATGTCACCAATATCCACTGGCGCCTTTACCACTACGTGAGCCAGATGTTGCATTACCTCGAACATCGTTCCCTTGGGGACCGGGGGATCCGTCTTCACGCTCACCAGGGGAAACTCGCCCTCGTCGACCCGCACCGTGGTGGTCAGCGTTCTCCTGGGATCGAAAATTTCGCCGCGAACATAGTCCCACGCGAGCTTGCACTGCGCATGGTCGGTGCTCAGCAACTCTATCCCGTTCCACTCGGCGTTTACTATGCAGCTGGTCGGACACACCACACAGGTGAACTGGCCCTTCATGCTTCTAGCTCCACGGTTAACTCATTGCCTATCTTCTGGAATCGTTCGGCCCGCACGCGGAACCGGATCATCGATGATGGGGCGATCACGTTCTCCTTCATCCTTCTGACCGTTTGGCCGCTGGAACGGAAGGTCACGAAGCGGTCATGGTCCGGGGCCGTCACGCGCATGGAGAAGTCGACGGCTTCGGTGCCGCTGATGTATTGCGGCACCACGTAGCGGATCCCCTTGCCGGGGCTGACTTTTATGTGCGCCTGCGGGAGCTTTCCCGCGTAAGCGTACTCGGCAGCACCGAACCCTGCCTTCTCGGCTTCCAGGGAGACGTAGTCCACCAAATCGTGCACCTGGAGTGCGTTGCCAGCGGAGAAAATGCCGGGTACGCAGGTCTGAAAGCGGTCGTCTACGATGGGCCCGCCCGTTATCGGGGAGAGGGTCACCCCCGCCTTCTTGGCGAGTTCATTCTCGGCGATCAATCCCACCGATAGCATGAGGGTATCGCACGCGACGCGCCTCTGCGATCCCGGCACGATTCCCCCGCGTGGCCCGATCTTCGCCAAAGTGACTCCCGTGATCCGGTCTCTGCCGTGAATTTCAACCACTGTGGTGGAGAGGTAAAGGGGAATGCCGAAGTCTTCCAGGCACTGCACCACATTTCGGACCAGCCCGCTCGGATAAGGCAGGATCTCTGCCACGCACGGAACCTTGGCGCCTTCGAGCGTGAGCCGGCGCGCCATGATCAGACCCACATCGCCCGAACCCAGTACCACCACGCGGCGACCCACGGCCAGGTTGCGCATGTTCATGTAGTACTGCACCACGCCCGCGGTGAATACCCCGGCGGGACGATATCCGGGAATGCCGATCGCGCCCCGCGTGCGTTCCCGGCATCCCATGCACAGAACCACGGACTTGGCGCGGATGCGCCTGACGCCTTCGGTAGAGCACACGGTCAGTTCGCGCTCGGGCGTAAGGTTGAGCACCATGGTGTTGAGGTAGCACGAGACCCCGGACTCGCTCGTCTGATCGATATAAATCTGGGCGTATTCAGGTCCGGTCAGGGCTTTTCCCATGTTCTTGGTGCCAAAACCGTCGTGTATGCACTGATTCAGGATGCCGCCAAGCTGTTCGCCTCGCTCAATGAGGACCACGCGCGCCGCACCTGCCTTGCGCGCAGCGACCGCTGCAGCCATTCCGGACGGGCCACCGCCTATGACGGCGACATCTGCTTCTTCAGTGCGCATGATTTCCTTTAGTTCCGCAAATCCTTGGTGCTTCCGGCAAAGAGCCAGGAGCCATCTCCCTTGAGAGACATCTCGGTCGGACGCACACCCACCTCTTCTTCGAGTATCTTCTCGATGTTAGGGCCGCAGAAGCCTCCCTGGCAGCGTCCCATGGTTGCCCGCGAGCGGTACTTGATTGCGCCTATGGTTTGGGCTCCGAGAGGATTGTGGATGGCCTCCAGGATTTCCTTGCGCGTTATGCTCTCGCAGCGGCAGATGATCTGGCCGTAGTCGGTGTCCGCATCGACCAGTTCGGCCTGCTTCTCCGGCGGCAGTTCATTGAACGGCACGGCCGCTTTGCGTTGCGGATGAAACTCGCTGTTCGTGCGTAGTTGCAGATGCGTGCCGGCCCACTTGGCGATGTCGAGCGCAATGGCGGGTGCTGCGGTGAGGCCCGGTGACTCGATGCCCACCAAGTGCATCATGCCCGGCAACTCAGGCAATTCCTCGATGGTGAAATCGTTGAAACCGCCCACTGCCGAGCCGACGGTCTTGGGGCGAAGGCCCGCGTAGGCGGTGATGACGTCGCGGCGGTTCAAGCCGGGGAGCAACTCCTGCGCTTCCTTGACGAGCTGCCGCGCCATGGCACCCGTGGTGCAGTCGCTGGTCTTGCTCCTGACGTAGGCCGCGCTCGGCCCTATCAGGATGTTGCCGTCGATAGTGGGCGTTAGATGCACCCCCAGGCCCGATCCGCCTTTGGGCGGCACCGGATAGATCATGCGTGATATGAGATCGCTGCGGGCCTTATCGATGATCACGTACTCGCCACGGCAGGGATAGACTTTGTACCGGCGCACTCCCGCCAGCTTGGCGACGTGGTCGGCGTAGAGGCCGGCGGAGTTCACAACGAGCTTGCTGCGGACGGTTCCCCGAGTCGTGTTGATCCTGAATTCGCCGAGCTTTCCGGAAATGCCCTTCACCTCGGCTTGCAACAGGATATCGGTGCCGTTCGCCACGGCAGACTCGGCAAGCGCGATGGTGAAGCGAAACGGACAGGTGATAGCGGCCGTGGGCGCGTTCATCGCGGCGTAACCGCTGATATTGGGCTCCATGCGCTTGATCGCCTTGGAGTCGATAATCTCCAAGGAGGGGACACCGTTGGCATCGCCCAGAGCCTTCAGCTTCTCCAGATCGGGGGCTTCGGCGGCGGTAAGCGCGACGACCAGCTTTCCGACCCGCTTGAACGGGACGTTCAGAGTCGTGCACAGGTCTTCGAACATGCTGGCGCCAAGTACATTTAACCGCGCCTTGACCGATCCTTTCGGGACGTTGAACCCGGTGTGCACGACACCGCTATTCTTGCCGCTCGTGCCGCGCGCAACGTCGCTCTCCTTTTCCAGGAGAATCACGCTGAGTTGATAGCGGCTGAGTTCTCGCGCAATGGCGCACCCGACGACACCGCCTCCCACCACTGCAACGTCATACTCTAGTTTCATGCCGCCCCGCTAATCCATTTATACGTCACTTCGTCCAGGGCGAGTATAGCCCATCTTCCACACTTTTCCGACGCGGTGGGCGTGCGCGCCAATGGCTCGACCCTGATCTTTCTTGACTGGAATCCGGGGTCAATTCATGCCCGAAAAGGTCAGGCGATGCGGCTCGCGCGCTCCAATTGCTCGCGCCACTCCGGGTGCGCGATCGCGATCATCCTGCGCGCGCGTTCCGCCAATCCTTGACCGCGCAAGTCCGCCACCCCGTATTCGGTCACGATGACGCCGGCGTCGCTCCTGGGCGTACTCACGGGACCGTTTAGCTTGGCGACGATGCGGCTGTGCCTGCCGGCGGTGGAAGGCAGAGCGACGATGGGCAGGCCGCCCTTGGAGTAGTGCGCAGCGCGCAGGAAATCGACCGCGCCCCCGATCGCGCCGACATAGACGCCGGCTGCGACCTCGGCATTGATTTGACCGGAGAGATCGACCTCCACCGCCGTGTTGAGCGCGGTAAAGCGTTCGATTCCAGCGAGCACGCCGGCGCCGTGGGTGTAAGCACACGAGCGAAACTGCAGCTGCGGATTGCGGTGGGCGAAATCGTGAAGGCGCTTGCTGCCGAACATGATGCCGGCGACGCTGACGCCGCGGTCTATGCTCTTCCTGGCATTGGTGATGACGCCGGACTGCATCAGGTTTGCGACCTCGTCGCCGATGGCGCCCGAGTGCACGCCCAGGTCGCGCCGGTCGGCGAGCTGGGCGAGGATGGTCTCAGGCAGGGCGCCCAGGCCGAATTGCAGCGTGGCGCCGTCCTCGATCAACGCGGCGACATTGCGCGCGACCGCCTGCGCGGCCGCTGCGGGTTGCGGGTGGACGAGTTCGAGCGGAGAGCGCGCGGTGTGCACGATGTAATCGAGATCGGCCGCGCGCAGCGGCCGCTCGCCGTAGGTCCAGGGCGCGCGTTCGTTCACTTCGGCGATGACGACGCGCGCGGCCTCCAGGGCCGGGATCAGGTACTCGTGCGCGATCGACAGGCTGTACTCGCCGCGTTCGTTCGCCGGGGCGAGCTGCAACAGGAGCACATCCACTTTCAGCCTCCCGCTCGCAATGAGGTCGCGCAGGTGCGAATAATGGCAGGGCAGGATATCGAGTTTGCCCGCCTTCGCGAGCGCGCGATTGCCGCCTGAGCCGCAGTAGGCGCAAAAGCGGATGCAGTCGGCGTACTCGACTTTCAGCGTGTCGGAGTAGGTGACGCCGAGAAACACGTCGAAGTGGCCGATGGCATGGCGCTGCGCCATCAGTGCCTGCGTGAGCGGTACCGGCTCGGCGTCCGCCTGGCCCCACATGACGCCGTCGCCGGGACGGACGATGGCGCCAAAGTCAAGCGCGTTCAGTTCGAGTTCTTTTGCCAAGATGTTTTCAACGAATGGAAGAAGATTTTGCCCGATTCACAGCGGGCAAATCGGAGCGTAACATTGACGCGGCGATAATTGGAAGGCACAAATGAAACATCAATCGGGAGAGCAATCCATGAAACTGAGCAAATCGCTGTTTGCCGCGCTCGCTCTAGGCCTCGCAATCGGCGGCACGCAGGCGCAAACGAAATGGGACATGCCTACACCTTACCCCGACAGCAACTTCCACACCAAGAACGTTAGGCAGTTCGCCCATGACCTCAAGACGGCCAGCGGCGCCAAGCTGGAGATCGTCGTGCACAGCAACGCATCGTTGATCAAGCACCCGGAAATCAAGCGCGCCGTGCAGACCGGCCAAGTCAACATAGGCGAGCTGCTGATTTCGGTGCTTTCGAATGAAAATCCGATATTCGCCTTCGACTCGAATCCGTTTCTCGCGCCGAATTACACTGCGGCGAAAAAGCTGTGGTTGGTCGCACGTCCCTACATCGAAAAACGCCTGGACGCGCAGGGCGTCAAGCTGCTTTATTCCGTGCCCTGGCCGCCGCAGGGGATCTACACCAACAAACCGCTCAATACCATCGCCGACCTGAAGGGCACGAAGTTCCGAACCTATAGCCCCAACACCTCAGAATTCGCGAAGCAGATAGGCGCCATACCGACCACGGTACAAGTGCCCGAGATTCCGCAGGCCTTCCTCACCGGACTGGTCGATGCGATGATTACCTCGGGCTCCACCGGCGTGGACTCCCAAGCCTGGGACTACCTCAAATACTATTACGATACCCAGGCTTTCCTGCCGCACAACGTCGTGATCGTGAACAAGACCGCCTTCGGCAAGCTCAATGCGGCCGTGCAAAAAGCGGCCATGGACGCAGCGGCCAAGGCCGAAGAGCGCGGCTGGGCCACGAGCGCGGCCGAGAACCAGAGCTACATGAAGACCATGGCAAGCAAAGGGATCCACGTGGAAAAGCCGAACGCCAAGCTCGCGGGCGAATTGAACGCCATCGGCAAGGTCATGGCGCAGCAATGGGCGGCCAAGACCGGTCCCGATGCGCAGGCCATACTGAACGCGCTGCGCTAGGCGCTCACCGCGGGCCTTGCGCATGCGCCCGCGCCTGATCTAGCAGCGAATGCGCGACGGCACGCCGAATAGACATGAGAAAAGGCCTCGAATGGCTCTACATGGGTTCCGGCGTCCTAGCCGGGGTCTTTCTCACGCTGATCGCCGTGCTGTCGCTGCTGCAGATCGGCGGGCGCACACTGGGCTTCGCGGCGTATTCGTTCGACGATTTCGCGGGGTATTGCATGGCTGCGTCTTCCTTTCTCGGACTCGCCCACACCTATCGCCGCAACGAGCACATCCGCGTCGCACTCGTCATCGACCGCTTGAGCGGTGCCAAACGCAACGCGCTCGAAATCCTGTGCGTTGCCGCGAGCAGCTTCCTCGTCGGATATTTCGCCTGGTACGCGACCGACATGGCTTGGACCTCGCACGTCATCAATGACGTATCGCAGGGCCTGGTGCCGGTGCCGCTTTGGCTCCCGCAAAGCGGCATGGCCCTGGGTCTCATCATCATGGCGGTCGCGCTGGCAGACGATCTCGTCGTTCTCATCGCGGGGGGAACGCCTTCCTACCTGGTAGCGGGACAAAGCAAGAAAACCGCAATGTCGGAGAATTTGTAGCGCCGTGACTACGCTCGGCATCGCCCTTTTCCTGCTCGCCCTGCTCGCCGTCCTGCTCGCCGGCGGCGTATGGATCGCCCTCGTGCTGCTCGCGATGGGCTGGGCGGCGATGGAACTTTTCACCATCACGCCCGTAGGCAAACTCATGGCGACGACGGTGTGGGGGTCGAGCGCGAGCTGGTCGCTTACCGCATTGCCGCTATTCATCTGGATGGGCGAAATCCTGTTTAGAAGCCGTATTTCGGAGGACATGTTCCGCGGACTCGCTCCATGGCTGAGCGCATTGCCCGGAAGGCTGATGCATTGCAATGTGATCGGCTGCGGCATTTTCGCGGCCATCTCAGGCTCCTCCGCCGCCACCGCCGCCACCATAGGCAAAATGACCGTGCCCGAGCTGCTCAAGCGCGGCTATTACGAGCCCATGGTCATCGGCTCGCTCGCCGGCGCGGGCACCCTGGGGTTGCTGATTCCGCCGTCTATCATCATGATCGTCTACGGCGTAGCCGCGAACGTCTCTATCGCGCGGCTATTCATCGCGGGTGTGCTGCCCGGCGTCATGCTCATGAGCCTGTTCTCCGGCTACATCATCCTCTGGGCACTGCTCAATCCGGACAAGACGCCGCCTTCGGATATGCACCTTAATTTCGCGCAGAAGCTCTACGCCGCGCGCCTGCTCATTCCCACGGTGCTGTTGATCGCCGCGGTGATCGGCTCGATCTACAGCGGTGTGGCCACACCCACGGAGGCCGCAGTGCTTGGCGTCGCGGGCTCGCTCGTCCTGTCGCTCGTTTCCGGGTCGCTCGATTGGAAGACCTTTTGCGCGAGCGTCATGGGAGCGATGCGCACTTCATGCATGATCGCATTCATTCTGACGGGCGCCGCCTTCCTCACCACCGCCATGGCGTTCACCGGCATTCCCGAGTCGATGGCGGCCTGGATCACCCGGCAGGCTCTCTCGCCTGTCATGTTGATCGCGGTACTCACGTTGCTATTCATCGTCCTGGGCAGTTTTGTCGATGGCATTTCCATGGTGGTCCTGACCGCGGCGGTGATCTTGCCTTCGGTGCAGGCGGCGCATATCGATCTTCTCTGGTTCGGTATTTTCATCGTCATGGTGGTGGAGATGGCGCAGATCACCCCACCCGTGGGCTTCAATCTGTATGTGCTGCAAAACTTGACCGGCAAAGACATATTTAGTATCGGCAAGCATGCGCTGCCATTCTTTCTCTTGATGGTGATCGCGGTCGCGATCATCTGGATTTTCCCCGAGATGGTCACTTACCTGCCTCGGCGTATGCTGGGAAGAAACTGATGCCATTAGCCGACAGCCAGCCTATCTACCGCACCGCGGACATCCGAGCGCTCGAGCACCGTGCCCTCGAGTTCGCCGGCGCAACGCCGCTGGGTGCAGCCTCGGGCGCGCTTTCGCTGATGGAGCGCGCCGGCCTCGCCGCCGCCGAATACGCGCGCGAGCTCCTCGGCGCGTACGGCAGGAACGTGCTGGTGCTCGCCGGTCCGGGCAATAACGGCGGCGACGCCTTCGAGGTGGCGACGCATCTAAAGCGCTGGTTCTACCGCGTCGAAGTCGTTTTTTCAGGCGACGAGCACAAGCTGTCGCAGGATGCGCTTGCGGCACTGAGGAAATGGCGCGCCTGCGGCGGCACCAGTTATGCCGCGCCGCCAGCGGCGCTGCGGCCGGACCTGGTGGTCGACGGCATGTTCGGCATCGGCCTCACGCGGCCGCTCGAAGGCGGCCACGCCGAATTGATCGCCGCCATCAACCGCCTCGCCTGCGCGAAGCTCGCGCTCGATATCGCGAGCGGCATCAACGCCGATACCGGCGCGGTCATGGGCAAGGCGCTTCGCGCCACTCACACCATCACCTTCATCGCACTCAAGCCAGGCCTCCTCACCCTGGATGGGCCGGACCATTGCGGCGCAATTCGCGTCGCCGACCTCGGACTGGACACCACAGCGCTGCTCAAGAACATGGGCGCGACCACGGGCGAAGCGCTGCTTTCGTGCGTGCCGCCGCGGCCACGCAACTTCCACAAGGGCAACGCCGGCAGCGTGGGTGTGCTCGGCGGTGCCAACGGCATGGTCGGCGCAGCGTTCCTCGCCGGTCGCGCCGCGCTCAAGCTCGGCGCGGGGAAGGTGTTTCTCGGGCTGCTCTGCGATCAATCGCCCGCCATCGATTACGTGCAGCCTGAGCTGATGCTGCGCACGCCGCGCGAACTGCTCGAAGCGGGAGTGATCACGGTTTTTGCGGTCGGACCAGGCATGGGCGCGGCCAAGACCGCTACGCAACTGCTGCGCGAAGTGTTGGACGCGAACGTGCCGCTGGTGCTCGATGCCGATGCGCTCAACCTGATCGCGGCGAACAAGACGCTGCAGACACGCCTGCCCAAGCGCAGCGCGCCGAACGTGCTCACGCCGCACCCGGCTGAAGCGGCCCGCCTGCTCGGTTGCGCCACGGCGCTGGTCCAAGCCGACCGCGTCAAGGCTGCAAGCGAGCTGGCCGAGCGCTACCACGCCTGCGTCGTGCTCAAAGGCAACGGCAGCATCGTTGCGCGTCCGGACGGCACTTGGCTCGTCAACACCAGCGGCAATCCGGGCATGGCTTCGGCCGGCATGGGCGACGTGCTCGCCGGCATGATCGCCGCACTCGCCGCCCAAGGCGCCGGCGCACATGCGGCAACCGCGGCTGCGGTCTGGCTGCACGGCGCCGCGGCCGACGCCCTCGCGCGTGCGGGCTCGGGGCCCGTCGGCATCAGCGCAAGCGAACTCATCGAACCGGCGCGAACACTGCTCAACAAGGCACTGCTGAGGCAATGGCCATCCTAGGCGCCCTGACCGCCATCGCATGCCGCTAGCGGCCTAGCGCGCTACCCGCGCGATACAACATTTGGGGTACATACAAGATCGTCAACTGCGCGCGGATGGCCTTTTCATCCGTGCGCAATCGGCGATCCGCGCGGACGGGTCGCCGGCCGCGCAAGTTCGATCATGGCAGCTCAAGCTACGCGCTTACGTCCGGCCAGTATCGGCACGCGAGCATTGCGCGCTCTGCGCGCCAAGCGCGAATTCTGTACGGATAAGAAACCATCCGCACAGAATTCGCGGTTATGCGGAAAAGCCAATAGCGTTTGGGGTTGCTTTTCCACGAGATCACTGCTTACATGCGGATGGCCTTTCATCCGCGCGCAATTGGTAATCCGCGCAAGTCATATCGACGCCGCCCTGCGCTTGAACGCCGTCTCGGGATAGGGATAAAGGATGTTCAGCGCAGCGCTTTGCCCCGCGCTTTGCATGATGCGCACGTGCTCGCGGCGCAGTTCGCGCGCATGGCGGCAGCCGCAGGAGTGGGCGATCATGTCGATCTCCGCGTTCATGCCGGTCGCATACTGCGCCACGCGCAGACATTTCTCCTCCGCCACCAGCCCGCGCTGCAAATGCCGATCGTGCGTGGCGACGCCGGTGGGGCAAGTATTCTGATGGCATCTGAGCGCCTGGATGCAGCCCAGCGAAAACATGAAGCCGCGCGCGGTGTTGATGAAGTCCGCGCCGACACATAACGCCCAAGCCGCGCGCGCCGAAGTGATCAGCTTGCCTGCCGCAATCACGCGAACACGCTCGCGCAAACCCGATTCGATCAGCGCATCCACCACCCGCGGCAGCGCCTCGGCAATCGGCAGAGACATGTGGTCCATCAGCGCCTGCGGCGCCGCGCCCGAACCACCCTCGCCGCCGTCGACGGCGAGGAAATCCGGTGCGTATTCGAGCCCGCGGCGCTGCACGGCCTCGCACAATTCATTGATGAAGCGCCGCCCTCCGATGGCGGTTTTCACTCCCACCGGCCTGGCGGTGAGCTCGCGTATGTAGGCAACCTTGTCGAGCAGTTCATCCACATTGGCGATATCGCGATGTCGATTGGGACTGATCGAATCCTGGCCCGCAGGGATGCCGCGGATGGCGGCGATTTCTTCTGTAACCTTGGCAGCGGGCAAGACACCGCCCTTGCCCGGCTTGGCGCCCTGGGACAGCTTTATCTCGAACGCCTTCACGTGTTGCGCCAGTTGCTTCGCGCGTTCCGGCGAAAAGTTGCCGTCCCGGTCGCGGATGCCGTATTTGGCGGTGCCGATCTGCATGATGATGTCGCAGCCGCCCTCGGCGTGATACGGACTCAAGCCGCCCTCGCCCGTATCCATCCAGCATCCCGCGATCGCGGCGCCGCGCGACAGCGCCCGCACCGCCGGCTCCGAAATGGCGCCGAAACTCATGCCGCTGATGTTGACAATCGACTTTGCCTCGAACGGCAGGCGCGCGTATCCCTGACCGATGGTGAGCGCAGGCGTCGGCAACCGGTCTTCTTCCAGCACCGGGTAAGGCGCGTTGACAAAAAGAATGGAGCCGGGTTCGTCGGTGTTGTTGGTCGAACCGAATCCGATAATGCCGCCCTCGGCCTTGGCCAGGCGGTAAACCCAGGAGCGCGCGGAGCGGTTGAACGGCAGTTCCTCGCGGTCGTTCATGAAGAAGTACTGGCGGAAATATTCCCCCTGTTTCTCGAAGAAATAGCGCAGCCGGCCGATGACGGGATAATTGCGCAGGACCGCGTGCTTTTTCTGCGTCACGTCCTGGATGAACCAGAAGATGAGTACGCCGATGACTATGAAGCCGACGATCGTCCCCAGTCCGTAACTGACGACCCCGAGCACGCCTGACATACTCCCTCCCCGAGCAGCTCATGCTGCCTTGTCGTTGTCGGCCGCGCGCTGGCGCCCGATCGAGCGCCGAGCGCTGTGGCAATTACTGTACTACCGTGATCAGCGGTCCTGCCGAGTCGTCGTCGGCATAGTCGCGCTCGATCTCCGCGTCGGTAGCGGCGCGCACCGCGACCACGGTGCACGCGAAACGCAGTGCCATTCCGGCGAGAGGATGGTTGCCATCGAGCACCACCTGGTCACCGGCTATGTCGGTGACGCTATAGACGAGCGATGCGCCGTCCGTGCCGCCTTCCTGCTCGAACTGCATGCCCACTTCCAGATGCGCCGGAAAGCGGCTGCGCTCGGCCAACTGCACCAGCTCGGCGTCGTATTCGCCGAAAGCGTCTTCGGGCTCGAGGCGCACCTCGACGCGATCGCCCGGACCCTTGCCCTGCAGCGTCGCTTCCACCGCAGGGAATATGCCGTCGTAGCGGCCGTGCAGATATTGCACGGCCTCGGCCGACCGCTGGATCAGATTGCCGTGCACATCGGACAACTGCACGTCGAGAGAAACTACCGTGTCTTGGGCAACTTGCATTCGCGATTGATCTGTTTGACCAGTTGCAGCACGTCCATCGCGTGCCCCTTCGGATTGACGTCGTACAGCGCGTGGCGCAACCGGCCCTGCTTGTCGATGACGAAGGTGGCGCGAACGATGGAGGGCTTTTTCACGCCGTCGATTTCCTTTATCTCGCGCACGCCGTATTTCTCGCACACTACCGTTTCGGGGTCCGCAAGCAGGCGCACCGACAGGCCGTGCTTATCGCGAAACTCGGCATGCGAGATGCAATCGTCCGGCGACACCCCGAGCACTACACAGTCGTGCCGCGCAAATTCCTCCTCGTGATCGGAAAACTCGATCGCTTGCAGCGTGCAACCGGGTGTGCCGTCCCTCGGATAAAAGTACAGCACGACGTTCTTCTTGCTCTTGAACGCGGCGAGACTGACCGGCTCCATGTCGGCGTCGGCAAGGGAGAACGAAGGCACGGATTGCCCGATTTGTAGTGTATTGGTCTTCACGTCGCGGACGATTCTAAACCATCCCGGATATTCGTGAAGGCCTGCGCAAGTGGCCCCGACACCGCCGAAACGACCGTGGCTATAATCGCGCCATGGAGCACCCCGAACAGAGCGGCGCGCCCGCGCCGGAACGCATTATCCTGTCCTCGCGCAAGGAGTATCTCGACGCGTTCGATCGCCTGGCTGCGCTGGTCGAGCGCGAATTGCGTATTTTCGATCCGGATTGTTTCCATTTGCAGATCAATTCGCCGCACCGGTGCGAACTCCTGCGCGCATTCCTGTTGCGCCGTCGCGATAACCGGCTTTACATGGCGCTGCACGATACCGATTATGTGCGCAACAATTGCCCTCGATTCACCAGCCTGCTGCAACAGTTCAGCGATCGCATGTTCATCCATCAAACCCAGGGCGACGCGGCGCGCGTGCAGGACTGCATGGTGCTCGCCGACAGGCTGCACTTTGTGCGCCGGCCCGTGCAGGCGCAGCCGCGCGGCACGCTCTGGCTGCACGACGACAGGGAAAGCCAGGGCATGTACCTGCGATTTTCCGAAATTTGGGAGTCGTCTTTCACGGCGGTCTCCGCAACCACCAGCGGACTGTGAATCGGCGGCAAAATCGGGTACAATATTTGGCTTGGAACGGGGTCAAAAGCCCCGCGCCAATCGTCGTCAGTCAAAACTTATCGCAATCGTCGTCAATCAAAACTTATCAATAAGGGACCAATAGACATGAAACGCACAGCACTGATCGCTGCGCTCGCCGCGCTGATGTTGGCTGGCTGCAGCAAAGCACCGGAGGCCCCGCCTGCTCCGCCGCCCCCACCGGCAAAGCCCGTTGAGGCCGCCCCGCCGCCGCCTCCGCCGCCCGCTCCCGCTGCCGAGGCAGCCAAAGACGCTGCTGCTCCTGCTGCCCCCGCCGCAGCCGCCCCGGCTGACGCCTCCAAGGAAGCGGCGAAGAAGTAGGCCTGGTTCTTGAGCAACAAGAAAAGCCGGTCTTAGTGCCGGCTTTTCTGTTCATGGCGAGTTAATTTGTGCGCGCCGTGGTTTCCGCGTTGCGCTTGGGACATGCAACGATAATATTTCGCAACTCTATTTCAATCCAAGTCGGCCGTTAAACGATCTCGCGCCAGCCGAAACCCTCGTCCTGATCCGCCACGCCGATCCAGCCAGGCGCGCATCCAAGCACCTGCGCCAGCGCATTGCGGGCAAGCGTCGGCGTATTGTTATCCTGCGACAGGTGCGCCGCGATTACGTGCTGCAGACGTCTTTGGTCAAGCGCGGCAAGAAGGCTCGCAGCGCTCTGATTGTCCAAGTGGCCGTAGCGACCCGCCACACGCGCCTTGAGAGCCTGCGGATAGTCGCCGTTCATCAGCATGTCGAGGTCGTGATTGCATTCGAGCACCAGCGCATCGCAGCCCGACAGCATGGACTCGATATGGCTGGTGGGCGTGCCGGCGTCGGTGAGCACCGCCAGCCGGCGCGCACCGTCGGAAAAGACGAAATGCGCGGGCTCGCGCGCATCGTGCGGCACCGGATACGGCAGCAGCTGCAGTTCGCCCACGGCAAACGGACTGTAGCCGTCAATAAGCGTGATCTGCGGCAGCGCCGCGGCGTCGCGCGCAAAGCCATTGAATGTGCCATGGGTCATCCACATCGCCAGATCGTGCTTGCGCGCCAACTTGTAGGCGCCGGCGATGTGGTCGCTATGCTCGTGGGTTACGAGTATGCCGGCGAGGTCACCGGGCGTAAGGCGCAATCGCTCGAGGCGACGCTCGGCCTCGCGTACCGGATAGCCGCAGTCCAGCATCAGGCGGGTGCGGCCTTGTTCGACGATGAGCGCATTGCCCCGGCTGCCGCTTCCCAGGCAAGCAAAGCGCATTCGTTATTTCAACTGCTCGAACAACAGCGAAAGTATGCGCCGGCTGGTATCGCTGTTTTCCGGCTGGCCGTCCTTGCTCTGCACCTGTACGTCGCTGACGCCGCTGGTCTCCTTCACCGTTACGCGATACTGCGCTGCCTTGATCGCGTTCTTGTCGCTCCGCCAGAACGCCAGACTGGAGAGAAAGCCCTTGTCCGGATCTTTCTGTGCGTCGATCTGCGGATCGACATAGCGCACGAAGTAGGAACCCTTGGAGCGATCTCGATCTTCGACAGTGAACCCCACGCGGTCCAGCGCCAGGCCGACGCGGCGCCAGGCGCGGTCGAAAGACTCATATAACACCAATGCCGCGCTGTCGGTGCCGCCGCGCACCAGCTTGGCACGCTCGGGCTGGCCCGCGGCCCTCGCCAATTGCGCCTTGGCGCGAGCGTCATCGACGCCGAAGCGCAACATCAGCCGATGCAGAAATTCAGCCTCGAGCTCAGGATCAGATGGGCGAAATTGCCAAACGATGGCCGAGTCCCCGAAGCGCGTCTTGTCCACCTCGACTTCGACCAGACCGCGATGGCTGATGTAGATTTCGGTCGTGTTGGGGTCGACGCCGCGCTCCAGGCGCGTGCGAAATTTGTCGCGCTCCCCGGTCGAATAGATCGAATTGATCACTTTGCCGAGCACGCTGCGGATCGGATCATCGACAATCCTGGCGCGGTTCTCCGCCCAGTCGGTCTCCATCACCCCGACTTCGGGGTGTTCGACTTTCACCAGAAGATTCATGTCCTGCCAGAACTCCTTGACCACTGGCCAGACTTTTTCCGGAGGCTCGGGCACCACCAGCCAGCGCTGAGTGCCCGAACGCTCGATTCGAACTTTGGCGACATTAGGCAGAATATCGGTGGAACCGGGACGCACCGCACCAGCGCGTTCGACATTGTAGGCAGACAGCGTCGCCGAGCCTGGCGCATTGACATCGGGCACGTCGTAGCGATTGTCGCGCGAAGGCGCGGTCAGGTCAGGCGGCACTTCCAAGGATGATGAGGGCCGCTTGACCGCGCTCTTGTACTGGATCTTCTCGCCCTGAAGCATGTCCGGCATGCTGCTGCAGCCGAACATCAGTGCTAACAAAACGAAATAGACGGCACCACGCGTCATGCGAGTTTACCCTCGGTGGAACGCGTACCGGCTTCGATGCCGGCCTGGCGCATGGCTTGCCTGACGGTCTCGTGAAAACCGGCCGATAGCGGCACGAGCGGCAACCGGATGCCCGGCTCGATCAGTCCCATCTGCGTCAGCACCCATTTCACCGGGACCGGATTTCCTTCGACAAACAACTTGGTATGCAGGCCCAGCAGGCGGTTATTGACCTCGCGCGCGCGCGCAATGTTTCCGGAAAAGGCCGCCGCGCACATCTCGTGCATCAGCCGCGGCGCGACGTTGGCGGTGACGGAAATCACGCCTTGTCCACCCATCAGCATCAGCGGCAGTCCGGTGGCATCCTCGCCGCTGTACACGGCGAAATTGCGGGGCACGCGCCGCAGCAAGTCGCTGCCGCGTTCGAGGCTGGCGGTGGCGTCCTTGATGCCGATGATGTTGTCGATCTGCGCCAGGCGCAACACCGTATCGTTCTGCAAATCGGCAACGGTGCGTCCCGGGACGTTGTAGAGAATCTGCGGCACGTCGACGGCCTCGGCAATGGCGCGGAAATGCCGGTACATGCCCTCCTGGCTCGGCTTGTTGTAGTACGGCACCACCGACAAGCTGTATTGCGCCCCCGACTGCTTGGCCGAGCGCGAAAGATCGATCGCCTCGGCAGTGGAATTGGCGCCAGTGCCGGCAACGATGGGAACGCGCCCGCGGGCATGTTCGACCGCGATGCGGATCAACTCCTTGTGCTCGTCGAAATCGACGGTTGGCGATTCGCCGGTAGTACCGACCACGACAATGGCGTCGGTCCCTTCAGCAATATGCCAGTCGATCAGGCTCTTGAAGCGAGCGTAGTCGAGCGACCCATCGTCGAACATCGGGGTAACGATAGCAACCAGGCTTCCGGTCAACATAGCAGACGTCCCGTTTGAAAGATGCGTAATATTAACGCATTACCCCTGCCGCTGGCGCGAAAAAATCCCCTATTCCAGCCGGCAATCCGCCACCTCGCGCTGCACCGCGCAAACACGCTGTATCACCGCCGGCTTGGGCCGTTCGATCAACCCCTGCTCGAACGCAAGGACGTTCAACCTCCCCTTCACCCAATGCAGCAGTTCATCGGGGCGCAACAGGAAGTCAGGATTGGACGGGCGCCCGAACCTTTCGTTCCCATGGGCGAAGGTTTCATAGAGCAGCACCGCCCCGGGGCGCAAGGCGTCGAGCAGCGCGGGCAGCAACGGTCGGTGCAGGTAGTTGGTGACGATAATGCCGTCAAACCTGTCTCTGCCGCATGGCCAGGCCGAGGCTTCCAGGTCGGCCACGCGCGTGCGGATTCCGTCTACACCGCCAAGCGTCGCCAACGCTGCACGGTCGCGGTCCACCGCTTCCACCCGATAACCCAGCCCGGCTAGGTAACGTGCGTTGCGCCCTGCTCCGCAAGCGAGATCGAGCACCTCGCCGCCCGCCGCTATCAGCGGTGCGAAACGGCATACCCAGGGCGAGGGCGCCTGCAGCTCGTGCTGGTGAAGTTGCATTGCCATTGGTCTGCTCCCATGTTCCTTCTATGCGTGCCGACTTAAGTAATCTCTGAAGAACCTCGGTCGGTGGTTTCTCGACCGAGGTTCTAAACAGATGTCGAGAGAGCCTGGCGTCGGATACGCGGCGTAGCCGTCGGTCACCGTGTTCTGGTCGTGCAAATTGATCTTCTGCTCGCCAAAGCGCAACGCCCGACGGCCCTGCCCGAAGGACTCAAGTTCCATCCCGAGGACGCGGGTGTAGAAATCGATGCACTTTGCGGCATTGCGCGTAGTCAGCACCAGGTGATCCAGGCTCTTCATCATGACCGTTACGCCCCCTCGTAGATTGCGCGGCGCAGCTCTCGCAGCCAAAACGCCTGGCCGGATGCTTGGCGCAGTTCCGTCGCTGGTCAATGCGGCGTTGCGCCTCGCCGCCTGCCCCTGAGAGAGACGGCAAACTACCAGTTTTGCGTGCACTAATCAATGCTGGACGCAATGAGGAATTACCATGGCGCTACGTCATGTAGTAGGATGCCAAGTACGAACACATAATCAGCAGCGCAGGCATAGCGCGAGCAGCGCACAGTGCGCCAAATGACACCCGAGATATTGCCATGAAGTTTGTCGTTGTAGATGACGATCCTATCCTCCTCCGCTTGATGCAGGCGGTGCTGGAGGAAGGCGGGCACAGCGTGAAGAGCTTCGAATCGAGCGTGCGCGCGCTGCGCGAGATTCCGGTCGATCGTCCAGACTGTGTCATCAGCGACGTGATCATGCCGGAAATGGACGGATTCGAGCTTTGTCGCGAACTGCGCAGCCGACCGGATCTCGCCGCGATCAAGATCATCATGTGTTCGTCGAAATCCTACGATTTCGATCGCCGCCGCGCGAAAGAACTCGGCGCCGACGGCTACATCGTCAAACCGATCCAGCGCGATACGCTGCTGCGCCAGATTTCCGAGATCCTGTCGGAGAAGGTGACGGTGAGCTACTGGGGTGTACACGGGACGCTCCCCGTGCCCGGACCCGGAACGCTGCGCTATGGCGGCAACACGCCCTGTGTCTGCGTGGAAATAAACGGCGAGCCTTTGTATGTCTTCGACTGCGGCTCCGGCATCAAGAAGCTGTCGGATTATCTTGCCGCGACGAAGGTGCCGCGGCTGTCGGCGCGCGTTTTCATCTCCCACGCGCATTGGGATCACATCAACACCGTCCCGTTTTTCGGACCGTTGTACGTCCGCGGCAATCAGATCGAGGTGTTCGGACCGTACCAGGGCGATCTCACCATAGAGCGTGCGATCGCGGCGCAGATGGAGAGCGTATATTTCCCGGTCACGATCAGGGAGTTCGGGGCGCGGTTGGTGTTTCGCGACCTGCGCGAAGAATGCCTGAAATTCGGATCCGTGCGTGTCGATACCATCCTGCTCAAGCACCCCGGATATTGCCTTGGCTACAAACTCACCTGCCATGGGCGATCGATCTGCTACATCACCGACAACGAGCTCTACCTCGCGACCGACCCCCGCTACGACCTCGCCTACGTCGAGAGGCTGGCTCTTTTCGTGCGCGATGCGGACTTGCTTATCACCGACACGACCTATCGCGACCACGAATACCCGTCGAAAGTCGACTGGGGCCACTCCTGCGTAAGCGAGGTTGCGGACCTGGCGGCCCGGGCAAAAGTGAAGCGGCTGCACCTGTTCCATCACGACCCGGACCAGAGTGATGACGATATCGACCTCAAGGTGAATGAAACCAGGGAAGCGCTCGGCCGCTTGGGCTCCAACGCGGAGTGCGACGCCCCGGCAGAAGGCGCCAGGCTGGTTCTCTAGCATGAACCGCCAAACGCATGCTTCGGGTAAGCTGAACGGCGCGGACTTAGAACCCGCGGCAAGATGAATCCTGCAACGCGCCGATTTACGGGAGTATGTGGGGAGGTATCCCCACGTTTCGAACAAAGTTCTTAGAGGCCATTTCAGAGTTATTGAAATGGCCCCTGATATAGCGGAGTATGAGGGGAGGTATCCCCTCATGTTGAAATAAGCTCTTACAGAAATCCAAGGCAAAGCGATGGGTAAAGACCCCTCAAAAATTAAAGTGTGCCCCGAATGCCGACGCTTGGTCGATGCGTCAACCATGCGTCCGTTGTCGCGCAATCAACTCGGCAGCGGCGTGCGCTATGTCTGCCCGGACTGTTTCAAACGCGTCTCCGCCCTGCGCAAAGCGGTAAGGGCAGCGCACGCCAAATAGCCGGTCCTGTCTTACAATACGCCTGTGTTTCCGGCGCGCTGCTCGCGCGCGACATGCATGCGGGCGTTCAGCCAATTGGGACAAGAATACTGACATGCGCGATTTTCCCGAGGACATCTATACCGAACCGTCCGATGTCGACGTCGACACACTGAAAAATCTGGGGCCCCTCGCCCGCATGGCGGGCATCTGGCAGGGAACGCGCGGCTTGGACGTGAAGCCCAAGGCGGACGGAACCTGGTCCTACGACGAAGATACGGTATTGATCATCCGCGGCAACACTGAACCGTTCCATCACACTGACCGCAATACGCTTACCAGGATCGGCGAACCCACGCCCAACCCGCTCGCGCGAAAGTAGGCCGAACCGAAAGGAATCGATTGCGCGGATCGCGTGAAGAAATCTGCGCCGGATCAAGACAACTCAACCAGGAAAGCAGCATGTCGCATGTACGTTCCAGTCTGACGCTTGCCCTGGCCGGCGCGGCGATCGCCGCGACTCAGGTCATGGCACAAACCACCCCGCCTTCCTCCGCGATTGCCACGGTCAACGGTGTGGCCGTTCCGAAAGCGCTGTTCGATTACTTTATTAAGGAACGCATCCAGCAAGGCGCGCCGGACAACGAGCAAGTGCGCAAGAGCGCAACCAACGAATTGGTCAATCGCGAACTCATCCTCCAGGACGCCACACGCAAGGGCTTGACCGAGAACGCCGACTTGAAAGCACGCATCGAATTGTCGCGCCAGTTCCTGATCGTGCGCGCCTATGCCGAGGACCTGTTCAAGACGCATCCGATTACCGACGAGGCGCTGAAAGCCGACTATGAAAACCTAAAGGACCGATTGGGCGACAGGGAGTACAAGGCGCGCCATATCCTGGTGGGACAGGAAGCGGAGGCCAAGGACATCCTCGCGCGGCTCAAGCAAGGGGAAAAGTTCGAAGACTTGGCCAAAGTATCCAAGGACTCCGGCTCGCGCGACCGTGGCGGCGACCTGGGCTGGAACGCCCCGGCGAGCTACGTCAAACCGTTCGCCGACGCGCTGGTGAAGCTGCAGAAAGGCAAACACACCGAAACGCCGGTGCAGACGCAGTTTGGCTGGCACCTGATCCAGCTCGACGATGCACGTCCAATGAAAACGCCGACATTCGACGAGATCAAACCGCGACTGCTGCAGCGTGCGCAGCAGCTGATGTTAGAAAACGCGGTGGTCGAGCTGCGCGCGAAGGCCAAGATCGAATAGCGCGGCAAGCGCGGCGATAGCGTGACCGCCGCGCGTTTTTCGCATGAATTTGCCGCGCTCGCCGCTGACGTTGGCGCTTGCAGCCGACGCCAGCGCGCTTTCTGAGCGCCTCGCCTCAGCGACCTTGAAATTTCGGTTTGCGCTTCTCCAGAAATGCCGTCTGTGCCTCTTTGCGATCGGCGCTCGAATGCAGGACCTTATTTTGAGCGGCGCAGAAATCGGTGAGGGCCTGTTGATTCTGCAATGACGAAATGAAAGCCATCCTTTGTTTGGTCGCCGCCACGCCGAGCGGCGGGAGCTCCTCGAGCATGCGCGCGACGGTATCGACCTCGGTATCCAGCTGCTCGGGTGTCGTGCATTTGTAGATCAGTCCCCACTGCTCCGCCTGTTCAGCCTGGACCCAAGCGCCGGTCATCGCCATGAACAGCCCGCGGGGCCGGCCGACGCTGTAGATCATGTTGACTACTCCGCCCAATCCGGAATTGATCTCGCGCACCGCGAAGCGTGCCGTCGTCGAGGCCACCACGATGTCCGCGGTGAGCAGCGCCATGATGCAGCCGCCGCCTGCGGCCGGGCCGTTGACGCGCGCGATGACCGGTTTCGACATGGTGCGCAGAAACAGATGCGTGTTGCGATTCACCTCTTCATAGTAGGCATACCCCCCCGCATCCTGCGACACGGTCGCACTATTGTCCTGGCCCGCACAAAACACGGTGCCCGCTCCGGTCAGGATGACGACATGCACGTCCGGATCCTTATCCGCCGCTTTGGCCGCTGCCAGGATCTCTTCGTACATGCGCAGGGTGGTCGCATTGCGCCGCTCCGGCCGATTCAGGGTAATGGTCGCGCGCGGACCGTTCTTCTCGTAAAGGATGGTTTCATATGGTTTGCTTGCGGATTCCGACATGGTTGTAGCCTCCTAAGTGAAGTTCAGCTGCGTGCCTCAGATGGCCATCACCATGATGGCCAACAACAAAACCTGTTCGACCCGCCCGCTCACCCGCCTCTCAAGTGCGGGCGCGCGAAAAATTCGCGTCTTGCACAGGTGCGCGTGTCTCAAGCATGCGGCGCCGTATCCCATGCCTGCTATTCGGGTGACGAATCTTTCCCGACACCGAGACGATCGAGGTCGGCCTGCGTGAGGCCGAGCACCTCGGAGAGCACCTCGGCAGTGTGCTCGCCAAGGATCGGTGCGCGTTGCGGCGGCGGAATCTTGATGCCGGAAAACTTCACCGGCGTTCCGGCCGTCCGGATCTTGCCGCCCAGCCCGTCCGCGATCTCGATGAACAGCTCGCGCGAGCGCAGTTGCTCGCTTTCGTAGACTTCCTTCACCGTCTGCACCGGCCCTGCGCTGAAGCCCAGACCGATCAGGAGCCCGACCGCGTCCGCCCGCGTCGTGCCCGCAAGCCATTTGTCGAGGACGGCCTTGGCGATGGGAAAGCAGGTCGGGCACCCCGGGTGTCTGGGGTCGAACTGCGCATGCGACAGCATGTCCTCGCGGCCGATGAGGCGCCACAGCTTATGCCATCGCTCAGGAACGGTGCCCCAGAGGGAGACCGCGATGTAGCCATCCGTGCACTGGAGACGACTGGAGAAAGTCTCGCGCCAAGACGAAGCGCCGCGCCGCGGCGCAACGCCCGTCACGTGGTAGTCGGCAAGCGCGTTGAAACACATCGAGGCGAGGCAGTCGTACATGGCGACATCGATGAACTGTCCGCGCCCGGTCCGCCTGCGATCTTCGAGCGCCATCAGGATCGCAATCACGGTCCATAGGCCTGGAATCGTGTCCCCGATCGCTTGGCCTATGAACGCCGGCGGCCCGTCGGCGTCGCCGGACAAATCCATGAGGCCGCTCATCGCCTGGGAAGTGGCATTGTTAGCCGGGCGTGAGGACCACGGTCCGATATAGGGTTTGAGCTGGCCGAACCCGCTGATCGCGGCGTATATGAGTTTGGGATTGACCTCGCCGAGCACCGCGTAGCCCAACCCCAGACGATCCATGGTGCCGGGCAAGAAGTTCTCGATCAGCACATCGCTTTGGGCTGCGAGCCCGCGCAAGATCTCTTTGCCGGAATCGGATTTCAGATCGAGCGCAACGCCGCGCCGATTGCGATTCACGGTCGCGAAGAATGCGCTCACGCGCGCCTCTCCTTCACCGATAAAAGGAGCAACCTTGCGCGAGCGCTCGCCTGAGTGCGGCGGTTCGATCTTGATCACATCGGCGCCATAGTCGGCCAGGATCATCCCGCAGAACGGCCCGGCGATGATGTGCGTAACGTCGAGGACGCGAACATCCGCGAGAGGCAGCTTCGCGCGCTCGCCCGGATTCCTGCCAGTTGTCTCACTCATTTTGCCTCGTCTCAATTCTTATCAGTACCAGTGGCACGCCACCTGATGACCCGGGGCCGTTTCCTTCAATTGCGGTTCGGCTTCCGACAAACGCGCCATCGCAATTGCTCGCCGGCCTCTCACGTGGGCGGGCAATTCGCGCACCGACGCAGCGTACGTATAGCCTTTTCTTACACTACTCCTTCCGCACGAAATCGTTTGATCTCGTCTGGCGAATATCCCAACGCGCCAAGAATCTCGTCGGTATGCTCTCCAGCTTCGGGCGCTGCGCTTGTGATTTCAGCCGGGGTGCGGCTCAGTTTCACCGGTTGGCTGATCAGGTTGATGCGGCCGAGCGCTTTCGATACGACCGTCTGCGCCACCCCGAGATGCTGCACTTGCGGATCGGCGAAAGTCTGGTCGATTGTATAGATTGGTCCGCACGGAATGCCGGCGGCATTCATGCGCTCTATCAGCGTCGCGCGATCCGTCTTGCGCGTGAACTCATTGATCATTTCGTCGAGTTCCTTGCGCTTTGAGCGGCGTGACTGCAAGGTCGCGTAATCCGGATGTTCGGTGAGATCCTCGCGTTCGATCGCCTTGCAGAAGCGCCCCCACATCGTTGGCATGGGAAACAGGTTGACCACGCCGTCGCTCGCGGCGTAAGTCCCGCCGGGCACGGCGGTCGGATGACCGTTGCCGACCTGGACGGGTACATCGCCGCTCATGGTGTAGCGGGCGGCCTGAAAGTCGAGCATGAAGATCTGCGAATGCAGCAACGATGACTGCACCCACTGGCCTTCGCCGGACGTCTCGCGCTCGTACAACGCGACCAGGATGCCGAGCGCCGCGAACACGCCCGCGGATAGATCGGCCAGCGCGGTGCCGACCCGCATCGGGCCGCGCCCCGGCTCGCCGGTCATCGACATTAGCCCAGACATGCCCTGCGCGATCTGGTCCAAGCCGGGGCGTTCCTTATAGGGCCCGTCTTCGCCGAACCCGGATATGCTGGCGTAGATCAGGCGCGGATTAATCTTGCGCAGCGACTCGTAATCGATGCCGAGGCGGTATTTCACCTCAGGGCGGAAGTTTTCCACCACCACGTCGGCAGTTTCCGCCAGGCGCTGCAGAATGCGCAGGCCAGCAGGAATCTTCATATCGAGCGTGATACTGCGCTTGTTGCGGTGCAGGTTTTGGAAATCCGCCTCATGACGTCCGGCAAAATCCATGGCCGCCCCCTTCGAGTCGGGGCGTGCTTCTACTTTGATCACTTTCGCGCCCCAGTCGCCGAATTGGCGGACGCAGGCCGGGCCCGCACGCACGCGCGTCAAGTCGAGCAGCGTTATGCGCTCCAAGGCGCGATGTTGCGTGATGTCATTCATGGACTACCTGCATTCTGGGTTGCGGAGAGCATTTAGTTAGTACAGGTGACAGGCCGCCTGATGACCCGGTGCCACTTCCTTCAACGGGGGTTCGGTATGCGCGCAATGTGCCATGGCGCTTGGGCAACGCGTGTGGAAACTGCATCCGGTTGGAGGATTGAGCGGGCTCGGCACCTCTCCGCCGAGTATGATTTCGTCGCGCGGATGCGCCGGATCGTATGGGAGCGCTGCCGATAGAAGTGCCTTCGTATACGGATGCAAAGGATTGCCGTACAGCTCCTCGCTCCGGGTCGCCTCCACGATCTTGCCGAGGTACATCACGTAGATCGTATCGCTCATGTGCTGCACCATCGCCAGATCATGGGCGATCAACAGGTAGGACAATCCAAGTTCCTGCTGCAAATCCTGCAGCAGGTTCGTCACTTGGGCGCGCACGGACACATCCAGGGCCGACACCGGCTCATCGAGCACAATCAGCTCCGGATTGAGGGCGAGAGCGCGAGCAATCGCGATCCTTTGGCGCTGACCGCCACTGAATTCGTGTGGAAAGTACTCTGCCGCATCAGTGGGAAGACCCACCATCTGCAACAGGTCGCTGACCCTGGCGTCGAGGAGTCGTCTCGAAACGCTGTTGTGAACAACCAGCGGTTCGCCGATGATGTGCTTGACGCGCATGCGCGGATTGAGCGAGCTGAACGGATCCTGAAACACTGCCTGAACCGAGCGGCTGAACCATTTGCGCTCGGGCGTCGACAACCGTGCAATGTCTTTGCCGCCGAAATGTATCGATCCGCTCGTCGGCTTCTCCACGCGCAACACGCATTTCGCCGTGGTGCTCTTGCCGCACCCGGATTCGCCCACCAGGCTGACGGTCTCTGCCTTCGAAATGCCAAAAGTCAGGCCATCCACCGCTTTGACCGAACCGACTTCTTTCAGGCGGATCACGCCCTCGGTGACCGGAAAATGCTTGCGCAGGCCTTGCACGCGCAGGAGCGGCTCGTTCATTGCGCCGATCTCCCCGGCCCGGCCAGGTGGCAGCACACCGTGTGCCCGGCGCCGATATCGCGCTGCGAGGGAAATTCCGTGGTGCAGATGTCCATGACGTGCGCGCAGCGCGGGGCGAAACTGCACCCTTTCGGAAGATCGCGCAGGTCCGGCGGCTGCCCGCCGATGGTATGCAGACGCTCCAGGCCGGCCCCGAATCGTGGCAGCGACTTCAGCAGCGCGATCGTGTAAGGATGACTCGGTGCGCCGAACACGGTCTGCACGTCTGCGGTTTCCACGATTCGACCGGCGTACATGACGGCCACGCGATGGCAGATTCTCGAGATCACACCGAAGTCGTGTGTAATGACGATCATGGCCACACCGAGCTTCTGCTGAATATCCTTGAGCAGCGCAATCAACTGCGCCTGGGTGGTCACGTCGAGCGAAGTCGTCGGTTCGTCCGCAATCAAGAGCTCGGGTTCGCATGCAAGCGCAATCGCCGCCACGATCCTCTGTCTCATGCCCCCGCTCATCTGATGCGGGTAACTGCTCATGCGCGCGCTGGGCGAGGGTATCTTCACGAGCCGCAGCATCTCCGTTGCGCGGGCGAGCACATTCAGTGCGTGCGTCTTGCTGTGGGTCCGAATCGGCTCCGCCACCTGATCCCCGATCGTGAATAACGGGTCCAGTGACGTCATCGGGTCCTGCAGGATCATGGAGATCCTGCTGCCCCGGATCGTCTGCATCTCCTTCTCGCTCTTTTGCAGCAGGTCTTCGCCGCAAAGAAACACCTTCCCGCCGACGATTCTCCCAGCCGGCGCAGGAACCATACGCAGGATCGAGAGCGCCGTCATGCTCTTGCCGCAGCCCGATTCGCCGACTATGCCCAGTGTTTCTCCTTTTCCAACCGAAAAACTCACGCCGTCCACGGCCTTTACCACACCACTGCCGGTGACGAAATGCGTCTTCACATCCTCGACCCGCAGCACTGTCTCCGTCATTGCGCGCTCACGCGGGTCTGGGCGTCGCGGATCTTCACGTCGCCGCCTCGGCAGGTCTCGCATGCGCTGGATCGCCATGCCCTCATGCGCGCTCCCGGAATTTCGGGTCGAGCCGCTGCCTGAGCCAATCGCCCAGGAGATTGGCCGCGAGGCAGGTGAGGAGGATACAAAGCCCGGGCAGCGTGACGAGCCACCAGGCCGAATCGATGAATTCCCTGCCTTCGGCGACCATCAGCCCCCATTCCGGGGTCGGCGGCGACACGCCCATGCCGAGGAAGCTCAACGAGGCAGCCAGGATGATCGCGGTGCCGAAATGCAGTGTGGCGAGCACGATCAAGGTGTTGACGATATTGGGGAAGATGTGCCGCCAAAGGATGCGGCCGAGGCCGCAGCCGGTGATCCGGGCGACCACGACGAAATCCAGGGTCTTCAACTTGAGCACCTCGGAGCGGATCACCCGCGCGTAGGATGCCCAGCCGAGCACCCCGAGGACGATAACGAGATTGAGCAATCCCGGTCCGAGAATTCCGGCCAGCGCTACGCCAATCAGCAGGTAAGGCATCGACAGCATCGCATCGGTCATGCGCATCAGGATCGCATCGACGATGCCTCCCAAATATCCGGCCGTGATTGCGACCACCGTCCCGATGAACCCGGAAAAGAAAACCGCCATGGCGCCGACCATCAGCGAGATTCTGGCCCCCACGATCAGCCGGCTGAGAAAATCTCTTCCCAAATGGTCCGTACCAAGCAGGTGTGCGCCGCTTCCGCCTTCCATGCCAAAGGGCGGAATGAACTGATTGACCAGATCGCTTTCCTCGGGGTTGAAGGGAACGATCCAAGGTCCGAAAATAGCGGCCGCCACAACGAGCGCGAGGATGACGATGGGAATCCGCGGGATTCCCTTGAACGCCCGCGCAATCCGGATCATTCGATCAACTCCGTGACCCGCACACGCAATGCGCGCGTGTCGCTGTGGGCGATTAGGCTATTCATAGTGGATCCTCGGGTCGATATAGGCATACAGGATATCGACCAAGAGGTTGACAAAGAGATATCCCGAAGCGACGATGAACACGATGGTCTGCACCACCGGATAGTCCCGGTTATACACTGCCCATACCGCCAAGCGCCCGACTCCCGGCCAGGCGAATATCGTTTCCGTCACCAGCGAACCGCTAAGGAAGTGCACGAACTGAACGCCAAATAGCGTCAGGATCGGGAGCGAGGCGTTCTTCGCGGCATGCTTCCAGATGACCAGTCTCTCGGGCAGCCCTTTGATGCGGCACATTTTGATGTATTCGGAATCCAGCACATCGAGCATGGCCGACCGAGTAAGCCGCGTGAACGCCGCCATGGAATACCAGCCGAGGGTAATTCCGGGGAGGATCAGGTGGCTCAAGCCCCCGGTCCCGGAAGTGGGAAGGAGTCTCAAGCTCACGGAAAAGAGCAGAACCAGCATGATGCCCACCCAAAACGTCGGCATCGATTGCCCCGCCAACGCCAGCACGCGGCCGAAGCTATCGATCTTGCCTCCCGGTTTGGTTGCGGACAGCACGCCGACGCTGATGCCTATCGTGGCGCTCAGAAATATGGCAAAGGTCGCCAATTGCAGCGTTGCGCCGAATCGTTCGAGAAAAATGTCTAGTGTCGGTGTGCCCCAATAGATGGAATTGCCGAAATTGCCGTGCAACATGCCGTAGGCATATTTCCAATATTGGACGTAGATCGGTTGATCGAGGCCCCAGGCTTTTGTCGCCACGGCCTGATCCTGTGCGGACGCCATGGGGCTCAACAGCAGATCCATGGGATTGCCCGTGAGCCGTGTGAGCATGAAGACTGCAACGCTGATGATCCAGATCGTTATCAGCGTTTCCAGCAGCCGTTTCAGTATGTACCGCTGCATACCTCGTATCCCAAGACGATCACCGGCTGCATTCCACCGCAATTGGCTTGGATACCTGCGGCACCAAAATAATCGCGTTCGCGCTATGAACCCGAGCCGGACCTTGCGGCCGTCACTTCAGCACGATGTTCTCGAGCTGGTCGGTCACCATGACCTGGCCCTTGCGCAACTTGTACTGCTTGATCTTCGGGCCGAGCGCGAAGATGGTGTTGATCTCCACGAGCGAAACCGTGCGCACGTCGTCGACCATGATTTTCACCGCTTTTTCCAGCAACGCGCGCCGCTTCGCCACGTCGGTCGTCACCAGTTGCTCATCCCAGAGCTTGTTCGTGTCCTCGTCATTCAGCATCGACCATGACTCGGCTCGTGCGGCCCACACTTGGGTCTTCAAGCCGACGTCGAACTGCGTCTCTCCGCTTCCCTTGACGGGAAGACCCTTGAGCGTCTTCGCCTTGTAGGCCGTGCTAAACGCGCCTCCCTCCATGAGTTGAAACTTGGTCTTGATGCCGACCTTGGCCAGATACCCTGCAACGGCCTGCGTCACTTCGGGCTGCGAGGGCGCCGAACCGGAGTTCATCGTCTGGATGTCCCACTCGCCGGGCAATCCGTTCGGATAACCGGCTTCGGCCAGGAGCGCCTTGGCTTTCGCCGGATCGTACGGCCAGGGCTTCATGTCCTTCGGTACGCCGAAGCAAGTCGCGCAATCGGGGAACACCGCTGGGCTGGCTTCACCATTGAAGATGGTCTTGGCGATCGTCTGCCGGTCGATGGCATAGGCCACGGCCTTGCGCACGCGCACGTCCGCCCAGGGGGAACCTTTCTCGTGCATGTGGGCGAAACCAATATGGCTCGAGGCGCCACTCGAGGTGGACGTGGTGCTTATCCCCGGTATCTTCTTGAGTTCCATAAGCATCCTCCCTTGGATGCCTTTGGCGATGTCGATTTCGCCGGTCTTGAGCGCCGCCAAACGGGTTCCGTTTTCCGGCATGATCTTGAGGACCAGAGTCTTAAAGGGGGGTATCTTTCCAAAGTAACCGTCGAATGCCTCGAACTCATACTCGCCGCCCTTCACGCTTCTCACGTACTTGAACGGGCCCATCCCGACCGGTTTTTGATTGGAGAAGACCTCGTCGCCAACCGCTTCGATATACTTCTTCGGCACCGGGAGCGCCATGTTCACGAAAAACGGAAACAGCGGAAACGGGGCTTTGAAGTGGTATTTGACGTGATGGTCATCGACGACCTCCACCCGCTCGAGGTTGTCGAGCAGGCCGGAGGCGTACCAACCTGCGGAAATTTCTGGCCGCCGCATGCGCTCCACGCCGGAGACGACATCCTGCGCGGTCAGCGTATCTCCGTTATGCCACTTGATGCCTTTCCTCAGGACGAGATCCCAGGTCTTTCCATCGGTGCTCACCTTCCAGGACTGCGCGAGGCCCGGGACATACTCGCCGTTGGGACCGAGTTCGATCAATTCACGGCTGAGGACGCGACGGATCTCCCAATTGGTACTGCCTGACGGTCGGGTATAGTCCAGCCGTTCGCCGCCCAGGCTCGGAACGCCGATGATCAACCGGCCCTTGGGTTGTGCCATCGCCGCTCCCGGCAACAACAGCAGCAGCATAAGGCACGCCGTGATGGCTGCCCTGATCTGGTGCGCAAAGTCTCCCATCGCTTCCCTCCTTCGTATATTCGTATAAGGTGAGCTTCATTTTTTAGTTGCTTCAGGCAAGCATCACCTGATATAGCCCACATGAATACGACAATAGCGTATCTACCTACAGCGCGCAAGGCGAACGAAAGAAAGTAAATTTCGGTGCAAGACGCGAACACGTTCATGTTGTTTCGCGCGCCCGCCTGCGACTGGGCGCAGTGATAAACTGGGTTCTCGCGATGCGCAGGACGCCGGATCATTCGAGGTGGCAGCATGGAATTCTTCGCGGAGATACCAAGGTGAAAAAAGTAATCGTGATCACGGGCGCGAGCCGCGGCATCGGCGCGGCTACAGCGCGGCTTGCCGCGGCGCGCGGCTACGCTGTCTGCGTAAATTATCTGAAGAATCAAACGGCCGCCGATGTCTCCACGGAAACGGGAGTCGTCAATTTGTTCGAGACCGTCGACCGGCGACTGGGGACGGTCACCGCCCTAGTCAACAATGTGGGTATTCTGGAAAAGCAGACGCGCGTGGACGCGATCGACGCGGCGCGCCTGGGCCGGATTTTCGCGGCGAATGTCACCAGTTGCTTTTTGTGCGCCAGGGAATCCGTGCGGCGCATGTCGACCAAACACGGTGGCTGCGGCGGGGCCATCGTCAACGTCTCCTCCGCAGCGGCACGCCTGGGGTCTCCAGGAGAATACGTCGATTACGCCGCGTCCAAAGGCGCCGTCGACACGTTCACCCTCGGACTCGCGCGCGAAGTCGCAGCCGAAGGCATACGCGTCAATGCGGTGCGGCCCGGCGTGATCTATACCGACATACACGCGAGCGGCGGAGAACCCGGGCGCGTGGATCGCGTCAAACCTGCCGTCCCGATGCAACGCGGCGGGCGCCCCGAGGAAGTCGCCACCGCGATCCTGTGGCTGCTCTCGGATGAGGCCTCATATGCAACCGGCGCCATTATCGACCTGACAGGCGGCAGGTGATGCGAGGCGCGCGCTTTGGCTGGCCCTCACGCCGTTCATATCGACGGCGCTGAAAGCGCAAGTCCATCTGAAATCAACCGGGCCGTTAGTGACGGTTGTTGGCGGAAGCCTCTATAATCCGGCGTGGCCCCGGTAGCTCAGTGGATAGAGCGGCCCCCTCCTAAGGGGCAGGTCGAACGTTCGATTCGTTTTCGGGGCACCAATAATCAAGCACTTAATTAACAGGTTCGGATAGGCGCGACGCCTTAAGTGCTGTGTAAGTGCAGAAACAATCCCCCCATCTAGAGCGGGTGCGTGCAGGGGATCGGGGTCATTTACGACGCGCCAAGATCGCCCAAGCCGCGTTGCTCGCCGTGCCGGTGTCCCTAAGTACCGGCCGCCCTCAGGCGGGGGCTTCCTCGGCATCGCGTGCTGCCTGCCGCTTCTTGTCGACCATTTACGCCGACAGCACGCGTTCGGCAATCATACTCAAACCGTGCGCTTCGTTGCCATCCCTGCCAGTCCACTGCGACAACTTGGCCTTGCCGGCGCAGGCGATCGTGTCACCCTTCGCGTGCGCGAGCAGTGCCTCTACCGTGCCCGCATTGAAGCAGATCAACGACATCAAGACGGCCTCGGCGCCATCACTCGGCACACACATCAACGCCGTCGCGTACGTCGCTCCCTTGGCCGACGTGCGCTGCTGCGGTTCGGTGTTCAATGTGCCTGTGCACGGCACACTCAGCACGGCCGCACCACATGGGGCTCGATCAGCAGGGCAAGATCAGGCTACACCGATGGGTCTTGCGAAATCGGATGGTGGGGGGGGATGAAAAAAAATTGATCGACTTCCTCGCTGAGGACCGTCAGGTAGTTGAATTTTGTCGTGCCCGAAATCGGGCAGGGGGGGCAGAGGCTCGTCGGTGCCCGCTAGAGCGGTCGCCAGTGCTCGCGAAGGTGGGTGGCGTGGGGTAAGTATGGCGTTACGCGCCTGGGCGCGTCTGGCGAAGCGCTGAGGACGTTTTCCCGCCCCTCAGACCTCGACGAGTCGATTTCCGAACCGGGTCGGCGTCGGCTTGAGGCCAAGCGCCCGGCTGAATTCCTCGGTATAGCGTTGCGCGTCGGACTGCTGGCGCGGGTAGGCTGAATCCGGGCGCGCGGTGCGCGGATCGATCCGGCCTGGCTTGGGTTGGTTCACGTCAAATCCGCGGGTTGGACGACGTGGCTGAACAGGCTGCCCTGGTCGTTGAACATGTCGACCTGGTCGATCTTGAGCGGCCGGCCAGTCGGAGGCGCCGGTATCGATTCCTCCGCCGGAGCCGCGGCCTCGAGCTCCTTGAGCGTGTAGGACGTGAGCAGTTCGGTCATGCGATTTCGCCTTGCGCGACGACTTTCTGGATTTCGCGCTCGATCAGCTTTAGATGCTTGCAGATCAGCCCGATCTGAATTGCGACGATGCCCGCGCGGTGCGGATTGATCTTTTTCAAGGCGACGACTTCGTTGTCCTTGAACCCGCTGGTGACAAGTTTCACGATTTGCTCGATCTTCGCCTCGAACGCGGTCAGGGCCTTGGCCTCCTCGGCGGTTGCCTTCTTCTGCTCTTCCCAAAATCCGCCCTGGCTGGCAGCGGCAATCAGGGCGTCCGCGGCGGCGCGCAGCTTGGCGTATGTATCGCAGCGCCCGGCCGTGATCAGGCCGAACAGCATGTTCTGGTCCTGCGGGTCCAGGCGCGCGAGTTCGAAACCCTGCGAGGGTGAAAGGTGGCCTTTCTCTAGGAGGTCGAGATAAGGCGGATTCAGGCGCAGCAGCGACGTGCTATCGGTTATCCGCCAAGGCTGTTTGAGCCCGAGCCAGTGCGCAAGCTCCTCGGCGGTGACGCCGGTGTCGATCACTTTCTGGAAGGCGCGACCTTCCTCAAGCGGCGTGATGCCCTCGCGTTGCAGGTTCTCTACGATGGCGAGAATATCGCGCTCGCTATCGGTGATATCGATCAGGTTAGCCTCGATCGTGTCGAACCCGGCCAGCAGGTGAGCACGCCAGCGCCGCTCGCCGGCCACGATCATGTGCCTGCCGTCTGGCAAGGCGCGCACGGTGATCGGCTGAATCAAGCCGTTCATCTTGATCGACTGCGCCAGTTCGGCCAGGGCTTGGGGCTCGAAGCGTTTCCTCGGCTGGTCCGGGTTCGGAATGACCGAGGCGATCGGCAGGCTAGCCATGATCGGGTTTCCCGATTTCTGGCACATCCAGGTCGAGGGTGGTCTTGAACCACTCGGCGACCATGCGGCGGTGGCACCAGTTGGCGCTGTGAAACGGCGGCTTCTCCCAACAGAGCAGGACCGGCTCGGCACCGACGGCTAGCGCGTGGAGCGCGGCCACGACACCGGGCGGGTTTAGCTGCCCAAGCTGGTCGAAATAGAGCTCGCGGTACATATCTTCGGGCACGCTGTTGAACCACGGCCCAGGCGCGAGCGGCTTATAAACTCGGTAGCCGGCCGGCGTGTTGCGCGGAGCGAACCGCGCGATCGAGATCCGGCCTGGGCCGAAGTACGTGAAAAACGAGGCGGTTTTCATGCTGCCACCTTGGCGCCGTCGCGTTCGAGTGCTTCCCCGACGTCCACGAAGAGCTTGCCCAGGTACTCGCAGCAGTCGCCGCCGTCGATTGGGTCATCACTATCAAAACCCATGTTTTTCAGTTCCTCGTGTACCGACTCGAGCAAGGCCTGGCAGTTGTCGGTCGCGGCCGGCGTGGCGGGATTGTCCGCATTTGGGACCTTGGCGATGAGGGCCCTGGCCTTGTTATAGCTGACCAGCAGGTCGGGCCAGTCCTTCCCTACCTTCCTGGCGCCAACGGCGTCGACGTCGCTGACGAATTCCTTCAGCGCCGCTAGAAGCCCAGGGGTGTTTTCGATGAGATGCGAGACGGCCTCGATGTCGTCGATCTTAGCGCGCAGTTCGTTTGCCTGCGGCAAGTCGCGCGCGCGTTCGCAGTCATCTGCGTCGTCGTGCAGCGTTGCCACGAGTTCCGATGTGACGTAGGACAGGACGGCCGGCACGTCGTTGAAGTATTCCAGTTTGATCGGTTTCATTTGCTGTTCCTTTTCGCTTTGCGGATAATTGGGAAAGTCGTTTCGGGTCCACCGAAGCGGCCGCGGCGGTTCGATTCCGCCGGTCCGCTCCAGCCTCGCACTACGCCGCGATCAGCTCGCGGGCGACCGTGAAAGCGCGGTCCTTGAGGTTGGCGCCTTCGCCGAACCATGCTGCATCGAGCGCTGAGTCGCGCTGCTTGCCGCGCTCGTGGTCGACGTATTCGGTGACGCTGCTCACCATTCCCCAGAGGGATTGGCCGACCAGCTCGGAGCCGACAGCGGATCCGTCGAACAGCGCCAGCACGCGCTTGTAGGCCTTGGACTTGCGAGTCTTCTCCGGGGCCTCCAGCGTTTCCACGTCGCACTTGAACAGGTCCAGCAGGTAGGCGTCCGCGGCCTGGGCGTCGAGCGGAGTGGCTGCCATGCGGCGCGTCTGGAGCAGAAACTCGTCCCAGCCCGAGACCGCGATCGTCAGACCGCGATCGTCAGTTGATCGCGCACCGCTTTGGCGTCAAACTTGGACAGGTGCGGAATCTTGACCTTCTGCTCACCGTTGCCGATCACGGCCGAGAGTGTGTTGTTGCACACGACCCGGACGGTGGTGAACTGCGCCGTGGTGGCCATGCTGGCGTCGTAGCTGGTGGCGAGTAGTAGGTAGGGCTTGATCATGTCGCCGTCAACGATCTTGGCTTCCTCGCCGACTCGCGCGAGTGCCCAGATCCGCTTGCCGCCGCGCAGGGCGCCCGCGGTTTCAAGCTCGAAGCCGCCGGCGCGCACGAGATCGTCGAAGAACCCGAGGACTTCGCCCGGCTGCACCGTGTCGTACCACTTGGACACGACCGAGAGCGGCGCCCTGGTGTCGCTGCGGAGCAGGACCTTCGTATCCGGGACCACTCTGATTTCGCCGTCGTATTTGAACAGCGTCTCGGTTTCGGCTACGTTCCACGCGAGTCCGGCCGCCGTGCGCCAGGTTTCGATATCCGCGCCGGCCGGGAGTTTCGAGCCCAGGCCATGCCACGGGGTTTGTCCGACGAACGCCATGTTGGCGCGTTTGTTGCTGAAATCAATTTCGTGTGCCATTTTGAAGCTCCTATCAGGTTGGGAAGGGGTTGCCCGGGGGTTAGCCTGGGGTGTTCCGGCGCTGTCTAAGAAAGCTGCCGAGGCTGCGCGCTTGAGCCGATCGGGCGGTTGAAGTTGACGCGCTCTGCTGCTGCGCGCCCTTGGTTAAAGCCTTGGCTGCCGAACTTTGTGCTGCTGTGGCGGACTTTCTGCTTGCCGAATTCCGCATCGCGGAGCGCCAGTTTGTTCTGCACCACCATGAGGGCGGTGCCGGTCTTGGTCACCGCTTCCTTCATTGCCACGTCGCGCTCTTTGCGAAGGACCGTCATGCGCTCGCATAGGCGGAGTGCGTAGGCCTTGCGGAAGGTTTCGCGGTGCCGGCCAGCGACTGATTTGGATTCGGAATAGCCGTGGTCGCGCAGCATCTTGAACAGCCAGGCGGCGTATTCGATATCCGTTTCGTCGCCTTCGAATTTCATGCAGCGCTGAAACTCCGGATGGTCCATCCAGGACGCCCTGCAGTCGGTGAAGCGGCCGACGCCAACGCCCAGGAACCCCATCCACATCGGGGACCAGTTGCACGGCTTGGCGCGCTCGCCGACCGGGATGATGACGCTGCGCCAGTTGTAAATTGTCTTTTTGCCGGTGTTGGCCTCGAGATCGGCCACGTCGATGTTGTGCTGACGCATGATGCGTTCTGCCATGCGCATCGCGGTTTCGTTCTCGTGTTCGTTGCCGCGAGAATCGTTCGCCATCGCGAGGAGCTTTTTGATTCTGTCCCGGACGTCGCTCATAGCAGTCCCCTTTCGGCGAAGGACAGAGCCGAACCGCCGGCGATGATGAAGTGGTCGAGCACTTTCACGTCCACCATGGCCAGGGCCTGTTTGAGGCTGGTGGTGAGACACTGGTCAGCGTGCGAGGGCTCGGCCACGCCGCTTGGGTGGTTATGCGCCAAGATCACGGCCGCGCAGTTGTGGTGCAGCGCGGATTTAACGACTTCCCGAGGGTAGACACTGGTCTGCGTGAGAGTGCCGCGGAACAGTTCCTCGACGCCTATGACGCGGTTCTGCGCATCGATGAACACGCACGCGAAAACTTCGTGCTCTTTGCCAGTCAACGTGAGTTGCAGGTAGTCGCGGACCATGCTGGGCGAATTGAGTGATGCGTGCTTGAGCCCGAAGCGGTGATTGATGATGGAGACCGCCATCTTGATCACGTCGTCGTCGGACAGGTAGGCGCCGGTTTCTTGATTCAGGACTTTGGTGCTCATGCTTGCACCGGGTCGGTTTGCGAAACATGGAAAACGGTGACTCCGCGCGGGTGCCGACCAATCGATTCGGCTACGCCGGACTCGTTCTTCTTGGTCATTGAGACAAAGCGCGGCCGAAGATGGGCTTTTTCACCGAGGCCTCGATGAACCTCGCCGACGACGCGGTGCTATGCGATCTGATGGTGAAAGCCGGGTTCAAGAAGGTGTTCCTCGGCATCGAGACGCCCATGGCCGAAAGCCTTGCCGAATGCGGCAAGCAGCAGAACCGCAAGCGCGACATGGGCGAGTCGGTGAGAATCCTCCAGCGTGCGGGACTCGAGGTGATGGGCGGGTTCATCGTCGGGTTCGACAGCGATCCGCGGGACATCTTCAGGCGCCAGTTCGAGTTCATCCAGCAATCGGGCGTGGTGACCGCGATGGTGGGCCTGCTCAACGCGCTGCCGCAGACCCGCAGACCGAGCTGTACCGGCGGCTGGCGCGCGAGGGCCGCATTCTCGCCGAGACCTGCGGCAACAATACCGACGCCGCGATCAACTTCGTCACGTGTCTGGATCGCGAGTTCCTGATTTCTGGATACCGGGACCTGATGCGCGATCTCAACGAGCCGAAGAACTACTACCGGCGCATCCGTGCGTTTCTCCGCAATTATCAGCCGCGCGGCCCGTCGTTGCGGCTCTCGGGGGCGGATCTGAAGGCGTTCGTGAAGTCGCTCTGGGTGCTTGGCGTCTGGCGCAGGGGGCGGCGCGCCTACTGGGGATTTTTCTGGTCGACGCTGCTCGCCAGCCCGAGGAAATTCCACACGGCGATGGAGCTCTCCATCCTCGGCCATCATTTCCGCAGGATGGCAAGCCGGCTCTGACAGGCTGTTGAAAAGCTGCTGCGCGCACGGTGCCAACGTTTGGTGGTGCGCGAGGCGCACGCTACTTTTCGCGCTATGTTTAGCCGGTAGCGTGCGCTGTGCGCGCGAAACAGGGTCCGCGAAACAGGGTCAGTGCGAGAGCTGCTGTCTCGACTCTCCCAGCGTCTCCCGCAGCCCCCGGATGCCTTCCAGGCCGCCCATGCGCAAGCCGAAGCCCTTGCCTTTGGTGACCGCCGGTTCGATCGGGTTGATGCGGATCAGCACGCCGTGCGTCGCCTCGCCGAAAACCGATAGGAAATTCAATCCTGCTCTTTTCGCGCGTCTGGCCAATCTGGAGGATTTCGAACTGATTTAGCGCTGCACTCAGCCGAGTGTAATGCCGGTTACTTCAGGATGGCGTGAATCCTTAGAGGCGTTGGGCCATCGCGCGGCGCTACGCGAGGCCGGGCGCGCGTCGGGTCAGCCGCGCCATCCGACTGGCTTGACCCCGGTCGATCCCCTGAATGGCGGCGATCTCGGTGATCGTCATATCGATAACCGTTTCATACCATTCGTCCATCAGGCAATTCAGCGCTTCGCAGGAATCGGCTCCGGATACGCGTAATGCCCATGGCAGGTGCGGCCTGGATATCATTCCTGACCCTTTCAGACGCAAATCGGGGAAAGACGCGGAATCATCGACTTGACGTTCACCCCTGTGCTCAGAGCACTGATTTATTCCGACCGAGACGTTTCGGCCGTCAGCGGACAAAAATATCCCAACACCCGGTGGGGTGTCGGGGTCGCTAATAAACCGCGGAACTCCTCTCTCGCGAAAAAAAAAGAGCTGTCTCGTGCAACCTTCTTTCTTCGCGACCTGATTGTCATTGACGTGCTGCTGAAGCTGACCTGGATCAGCCGGGGTCACATATCCATGCCGCCCATACCGCCCATGCCGCCCATGCCGCCCATGCCGCCGCCAGCAGGCTTGTCTTCGACCAGCTCGGCCACCATGCAATCGGTGGTGAGCATCAGGCCAGCGATCGAGGCTGCGTTCTGCAGCGCGAAACGCACTACCTTCGTGGGATCGACGACGCCCATCTGCACCAGGTCGCCGTACTCCTCGGTCTGGGCATTGAAGCCGAAGTTACCCTTGCCCTCGACCACCTTGTTCAACACCACCGAGGGCTCGGCGCCCGCGTTGGCGACGATGATGCGCAGCGGCTCCTCGAGTGCACGCTGCACAATCTTGATGCCGGCTTCCTGATCAACGTTGTCGCCCTTCATCTTATTCAGCACGGTGCGGGC
>Ga0082335_1001200_pt1 | contig 57599 bp, 51 predicted proteins | sample Subgrocontami58m_FD_72375 | JGI IMG/M metagenome (GOLD analysis project Ga0082335, IMG submission 72375) | Subsurface groundwater microbial communities from S. Glens Falls, New York, USA - GMW37 contaminated, 5.8 m (SPADES assembly) (version 2) ... | reverse complement strand
ATCCGATCCAGGGCCTGCGAAAGCCGCGTCTCGGACGCCGCGTACGACAGCCGCAAGTACCCCTCCCCGTACTGGCCAAACCCGGTTCCCGCCAGGACGGCCGCGCCGGCATCCTGCAGCAGGTGATCGGCGATGACCTGGGCCGGCCGGCCGAAGGCGGTGACGTTGGGAAAGGCGGAGAACGCTCCGGCTGGCGTACGACATGACACGCCCGGGATGGCGTTCAATCCGGCGACGACCAGGTCGCGGCGGCGCCGGAACGCCTCCACCATGGCCAGCGAATCCCGTTGGTCCCCCTCCAGGGCCGCGACGCCGGCGACCTGGGTGAAGGAGGCAGTGCAAGAGTTGCTGTTCACCATGAGACGGCTGACCGCCTCCGCCAGGGGCACCGGCATCACCCCGTACCCCAGGCGCCAACCCGTCATGGCATAGGCCTTGGAGAACCCGTCCAGGAGAATGGTGAGATCGGCCATGCCGGGCAAGCTGGCGATGGAGTGCGGGGACTCGCCATAGCTGAAGCGGCGGTACACCTCGTCGGACAGGATAGGGATCCGGTGCCGCTGGGCCACGGCCGCGATGCGCCTGAGGTCCGTGGGGGAGAGCACCCCGCCCGTGGGGTTCTGCGGAGAGTTCAGGATGATGAGTTTCGTCTGCGGCCCGGCCCGCCGTTCGAACTTGTCCAGGTCGAAGCCGAAATCCCGCTGTTCCATCAGGGGGATCGGGACCGGAACCCCTCCGGCGAAGCGGACGACCGAGGCGTAGATGGGGAAGCCGGGATCGGGCAGGATGACCTCGTCGCCCGGGTTCACCAGGGCCAGGATGCTGAAGAACATGATGGGCTTGGCCCCGGGTGTGACCACCACCTGGTCCGGCTGGACCGGGATTCCCCGGGTCTCGGAGACATGCCGGGCGATGGCCTCGCGCAGCTCGGGGAGACCCGGCGTCGGCCCATAGTGCGTGTACCCGTCGTCGAGGGCCTTCTTGGCCGCGGCCACGATGTGCGGGGGGGTGGCGAAGTCGGGCTCGCCGATCTCCAGGTGAATGATGTCCCGTCCCTGGCGCTCCAGCGCCCGGGCTTTGCCGAGGACGTCGAAGGCCGACTCGGTCCCCAGGCGGCCAATCCGTTCGGCAAGAGTGAACATCGGTGTGGTCCCTTGGCCCGCCTGGTTGGTCGGGGGTCCACTCGCGGGGGGTGGGCCTCGCTGCGGGCCCTCACGTCTCCGCGACGCGCTGGCCGCGATCCACAGGTCAACCGCCGCACGTCAGGCCGGCGGCGTGCGCCGATCCATAATCAGGCGCACCATGTTGAGCAGGCGTTCCCCGGCCATGCTCTTGATGGCGGTGATCTCGGCCCCGGCCTGGAACGCCTTTTCGTTCAGCTTGGTGCTCTGCGTCGCCGTCAGGATGATCACCGGAATCTTCTTGAGCTCCTCATCCTGCTTCAGTTTCTCGCAAACGGCGAACCCGTCCATGCCCGGCATTTCGACGTCGAGGAGGATGAGGTCGGGTTTGTGCTGCTTGGCCTGCGCCAGGCCCTCGGCCCCGGTGGACGCCGCCAGCACCCGGTAGCCCTGCTTCTGGAGCATGGCCTGCTGGAGGGTGATGAAGAACGGCTGATCGTCGATGATCAGGACGGTCTTCTGTGGTTTCGCCGTCGGGATCGCCATGCCTTCTGCTCCTCTCCCGCCCGGCGGGCCAGGTGGGGTCCCCGGGGCGCGGCAGCCAGATCTGTTCTCTTCCAGACCTGCGGGTGCTCGCAGGTCTGGGCAATCCTCATGGCAGGTAGGCTCGGAGGATCCCGGCGGCCACCTCCGCGCCATTCGTCGGCAGGTCGTGCCATATCCGGGGCCGGCGGAGCAACTCGTCCAGGTGGTCTCCCCAATTTCCCGCAAGCAGGTCCTGGGTTCCGATGAACGCGGAGACCCCGAACTGTTCCAGCCCGGCCACCAGTGCCGCGTACTCCGCGAACTCGCCCCGGGGCGTGTACAGCAGGGGCGTCTGGTTCGCCAGGCAGTCCGAGACGATCCCGTACCCGGGCTTCGTGATCACGGCGTCCGCCTGCGCCACCAGCTCCTCGTACTTGAGCCCGTCCATGGTCACCACGCGGACGTTCCGGAGCGGGCGGGGTGTCGGCTGCGTCGCAAGGAAGCAGTAGTCCCCGAGCCTCTCCACGCGATCGAAGTCAATCCCTCGGATCTCGAAGCCGCCGAAGGAGAGCAGGATCACCGGTCGGGAGCCGTCCAGGCCCAGCATCCGCCGGACCTCCTCCCGCGGATGCTGGGCGCGTCGGGCGACCATGGCGATGTCCCGGATGCTCTTGAAGGCGTCGCACGGACCGTGGAAGGGCAGGCGCAAGAACAGATCGGCCCGGCCATAGGCCTCCCGGATCGCGTCGAGGATGGGCGAATGCTCCGGGAAGGCGCGGACGTAATCGGCATAGATCCAGTCCCAGGAGAAGTTGCTGATGCCGACGCCCGGCAGGCCGGCCCGCTGCGCCACCAGGAACGCGGCCGGCGGGATGTCGGCCACGACCAGGTCCACGCGATCGCGGCGCAGGATCTCGGCCTCCTCCCGGATGACGGCCGGTTGCTCTTCCAGGAGCCGCGCGTAGGCCGCCAGCGTCGCGGCCGGGTCCAGGCGGATGGAGTCAAACTGGATGACGCCCACATCAAGGGCGCGGGGCCGGATTCGAAATTCGGAAGAGAGATTCAGGCGAAGTAGCCACTCCGGCGCCGTCGTGATGAAGGTGAGCCGCAGGCCGGGCACCTGTTCGGCCAGCGCCGAGGCGACGGCCGCCATCCGCGTGGCATGCCCGAACCCGTGGCCGGTGATGTAGAAGGCGACGTGTGGCATGATGTGCCCGAAACCCGGCTCAGTATAGTGAAACCGGTCAACAATGCAAGGCATTTGCCTGCCGGGTGCCGAGGGAGAGAACACGCAGGAACGGGCGCCCAGCCCTGAGTCGCACTTCCTTCGCTGATCCAATTGCTCACCGCAGGCATCCTCTCCTGCACCTTGAAGCAGAGAGGTTGGAGCTGAAGGCTGACCGCTGATGGCTGATGGCTTGTCAAGATGGCTGATCGCTGACGGCTGAAGGATTCTCAGGCTGGATCAACGATGCTTGCTCTGCAGGACCCCGTAGGCCTGCTGGATGGCCAGGAGCTTCCTGTGGGCCAGTTCCTGGAATTCCCGGCCCAGGTGGGCGACCTTGTCGGGGTGGTACCGGGCCACGGCGCGCTTGTAGGCGGCCTTGATCTCTTCCGGGGTGGCCTGCGGGGATACTTCCAGGAGGGTGTAGGAATCCATCTGACTGAAATCTGTGGTCAGGTCCTCGGGGTGCGGGGCACTCCCGCGGCGCGTCCACGATCCGCCCATCCGCCTGCGGAAGACGTCCCAGGGGGACTGCCCCCGCTGCCGGGCAATCAGGACCCAGGCCAGAATCCCCAGAACGACGAGGTCATCCAGCCACCCCAGCCCGGGGATGAAATCGGGCACCAGATCCACCGGGCTGATGACATAGAGGAGCGCGGCCAGGATCGGGAGAATTCGTCGCAGAACCAGCATGCGAGTTACCTACCCCTCGTCCATCCTTGTACCACATCTCGGCCCGCCGCTCAAAGGCCGTCCAATGTGCCCCCGGCATCTTGCCGGAAAGCTCGCAACCGTCGCCAAGGCCCACCAGAGGTTGACACGCCGAGCCCGCGTCCCCGACCGGAAAGATCCAGTCGACCCTCAAAGCTGTTGCCACGGATGACCTGGAATATGGGGGGGGGTTCTTTGCGTCCTTGGCCACTCAAATCTTGTCGGATCGGGGCTAACTGACCAGGCGGAGTTGGGGGTTCACCAGGCGGGAGCGCCGCGAAGCCAAGGCGTCAACATGGACATATACGAGGGGTCGGCCAGGTTTTCGATTCGCCTCAGCGAGAAAAAGGTACCGGACACCTTTTGGCTTCCAAGTGCTTGAATTTGCGGAGGCACGGGGAGGATTCCGCGTCGCCAGCGGCATGGCCACCCGCAGCACGGGGCTGAGGAGCTCCGCTGCAACCGGGTTTAGGCCCTACGGGACTCCTGGTACTTTCCAATCAATTCCCGTATCGCCGGGAGCAGCTCTCTGGGGACCTCAATGACGGTTTGAGTCGAATCCTCGAAAGCGGCCTCGTCCTCAGCAACCGCCTCCTCTTCGGTCTGCTGCTCGTAATGTGCAAGCACCCGGCGCACCCGCTCTTCGTCCCAACCTGGTGGAAATTTACTATGTTTCATCTCTTTCCTCTCCGGCGGAGGCGCCTCCGATACGCGGTCAGTGCCTTTCCATGCAGTTCATAGGCTGTGATAACAAAAACACTATCCGGCTCGGGGTCGGGAACATAGATGACGCGCAGATGGCGTCCTGCTCGCGTCCTGCCAATCGCTACCCGGGATCCTTCCCGACCCGGACGATCCTCCCCTGGGTTTGCGAGCACATCAGCTACTTCATCCTCGTCGACACTGTGCCTGTATGTATGGGGAACCCCAGTTTCCGGGTCGAGATAAAAGCGGATGTTCATGTGCCCACATCATATCACAGCAGCCACCGAGGCCTAACGGGGCGGCGGCTGAGCCGCAGGAAGGCCCGCTCAAATCGGTACCGGGCTCCATTCACGTCGCAAGTGCTTCATTCTCCCAGGCCATGCTAACGCTTTTTGCCCAATTCCAGCGGGGCCTCGGTGGTCGACCACGTCCGGCGTCCCCCGGGTGGGTGGAGCCGTCCGGCGCGGGGCCTCGCCACTTCATAATCTTCCTGCCCAGAGTCCCCCTTGCGAAGAATCGAATATCGGTCCCAAGGAAATCAGGCAATTACCTCTCGGAAGGTGTCCGGTACCTTTCTCGCAAGAATTTGTTTTTGGGGCTGCCGGACCCCACGAGCCGTCGCCGGCCGGCCGGACCCCCGGCGAAGGCGCCAAATCGACGGGAGCCTAGCTCAGGCGACCCGGGGGCGTCAAGCCAAACCCCGGTCCAAACCCGAAACCCGGTTGCGGCCGGCCGGGGTGGCGAGCGCGGAGGGCAGACATGGACGGAGCATGGGACCGGGGCGAAACTGGACGCACGACTCCTCTCCGAGCCTGAAGGGGCGCCCCGGAAGGTACCACGTCTCCCTCCGGAGTGGCACTCTTCGCCTATGCTGCGACGACCCGTTGCAGAGAAAACGGCAACGGGTACCCCACCGGGGGGCCGTGCGCTTGCACGGGCCAGAGGGCGAGGTGGGCCAGGATCTTCTCAATGACCTCGGGCTGCTCGATGCAGGCGATGATCCGCATTGGGCCGCCACCGAGGCCCAGTGCCTGGCCGAGGGGCGTGTGTACAACTTTCAGAACCGCGGCGCGATCCCCGTAGTAGTGGCCACATCGGTTGCGTAGCACGGCGGATTCCGCGCAGACGAATCGAGATTGACGGAGTCCCCCTTCTTCGTTAGGATTCACTTCATGGGAACCCGACTGCAGAGAGATCAGTTCGTCAAGTCGCACGCGCTGGGCAACGACTACATCGTTCTGGACGAAGCGCAGCTCTCCCGGCCCCTGACGCCGGGGGCGGTGCGCCGGATCTGCGACATCCACTACGGGATCGGGTCGGATGGCATCCTGCTCCTGACGGCGGGGGTGGGGGCCGACTTCGGCGTCCGCATCTTCAACCCGGATGGCGGCGAGGCGGAGAAGAGCGGCAACGGCCTGCGCATCCTGGCCAAGTTCCTGTACGACCACGGCTACACGGACAAGACCGATTTCACGGTGTCCACGCCCGGCGGGCGGGTGCGGGCCCGGCTGTCTCTCGAGGACGGCCGGGTGTTCGCCATCACCGCGGACATGGGCCGGGCCACGTTCGTGAGTTCCGAAATCCCGGTAGCGGGTCCCCGCCGCGAGGTGGTGAAGGAGACGCTGGAGGTAGCGGGCCGGCAGTTCACGGTGACGGCCGTGTCGATCGGCAACCCGCACTGCGTGATCTTCGCGGAGACCCTGGACGAGGACGAGGTCCGCCGTCTGGGGCCGGCCATCGAACATCACCCCAGCTTCCCCAACCGGATCAACGTTCAGTTCGCCAAGGTGCTAGGGCGGGACCGCGTCTCCATCCTCATCTGGGAGCGGGGAGCCGGCTACACCCTCGCCTCGGGGACCAGTTCCTGCGCAGTGGCATCGGTCTGCGTCAAGAACGGGCTGACGGACCGCCGGGTGACGATCGAGAGCCCCGGGGGAGAGCTCAGGGTCAGCGTGGGGGAGAGCTGGGATCTGACCCTGACGGGTCCGGCCTCGGAAATCTGCGCGGGCGCCTTGAGTCAGGACTTGCTGCGGAGTCTTTCAGCGTGACCCAGACAGGGCCGCGGCCAAACCTCCGGCGGAGCTTCCTGTTCGTCCCGGGGAGCGAGGAACGAAAGCTGGCCAAGGCACCGGCGCTAGGCGCGGACGCCGTAATCCTCGACCTGGAGGACGGCGTGGCCCCGGCGCGCAAGGGGGAGGCGCGCACCCTCATCCGGGCCTTCCTCCAGGCGCAGAACGGTCGGGCCATCGAGTGGCTCATCCGCGTGAACGGGTTCCACACCCCGTACTTCGAGGCGGACCTGGAGGCCAGCGTCCGCGCCGGTCCCGATGCCCTGGTCATCCCCAAGGTGGACTCGCCAGAACTCCTCCAGCTCGTCGATGGTCACCTGACCGGAGCCGAGCACGCCTCGGCGCTTCCCCCTGGCAGTCTCAAGCTCTTCGCCCTGATCGAAAGCGCCCGCGGTATCCTGAACGCCCCAGCCATCGCGACCGCCACGTCCCGGCTCGTGGGCCTGATCCTGGGCCACGTGGACCTGTCCGTGGATCTCGGCATTCGCCCCGGGCGTGCTGGCGAGGGCATCGTGCAGCATGCCCGCTGCCAGCTTGTCATGGCCGCCCGAGCGGCGGGGATGGATGCCGTGGACACGATCTGCCTGAACCTGCAGGACCACGAGGGCCTTCGGGCCGAGGCGACCCAAGCTGCCGCATTGGGCTTCACCGGGAAGCTGGCCATCCACCCGGCCCAAGTTTCCATCATTCACGAGGCCTTCACCCCCTCTGCGGAACGCGTGATGTGGGCGGAGCGGGTTCTGGAGACGTGGCGGCAGGCCGAGGCCGAGGGCCGCGGGGTCTGCACGCTGGATGGCGACCTGATCGAGCGGCCGGTCGTGGAGGCGGAACGGCGCGTCCTTGAACAGGCCAGGCAGGCCGGAAAATTGTGAATCGCGGTCGGGGGCACGATCGCGGCCGCCACGCGCCCCCTTGACGGGATAGGCTCATGGCAACGACGCACGACATTCCGCGTTGGGCGCAGGATCTGGAGGCACGCATCGGCGCGGGCAGCTCTCCCCTCTGCATCCTCCACCTCAACGTCACCGATCACATCCCCCTGGGGGACGAGTTCCTCACCTTGCGGACGTTCCTCGTCCGGCGGCTGGGCCAGCGAAGCCGGATCCTCTCCTACAACCGATCCAGCGGGCTGTCCTTCGGCGACCTGGAGACCGAGGCGATTGTTCGCCGGGCCACGGGATTTCACCGCGACCAGGACGTGTCGCCCCACGGCCCGGAGGGCCAGCGCCGCCGGGCCCTGGCGGCCCTGGGCGAGGCCGCCCCGGTGAAGGAGTGGCCCACGCAGCCGGCCAAGGTCCTGAGCCTGGTGGAGCGGGCGCTTCACAGCGGGTGCCTGCCCGGACCGGGCTATGACCGGGTGCTCTTCCTCCTGGAGTATGCCGAGACCGTGGTTCCCGCGGCGGACATCGGGGGGATGAACGACGAGGACCGGACCAACCTGGTCACGCTCCTCCGCTGGGCGACCGAGCCCCCGCTCCCCCCGACGGCGCTCACCGTCGTCCTGGTCGCGGCCAACCTGGCGGACCTGCACCCCCAGCTCCGGCAGCGCTCCCGCGTCGAGGTCATCGCCATCCCCCTCCCGGACCAGGCCGTGCGGCACCGTTACGTCGAGACGCTCCTGCAGGAGAATGGCTTCGACCTGGGACTGACGCCGGACCAGCTGGCCCAGGCGACCGGCGGGCTCTCGCTCTTGCACCTGGAGCATCTCTGCCGCTCCGCCAGGGCGGAGGCGCGGCCGCTCACGCTGGAAGAGGTGCAGGCACGCAAGAAGGCCGTCCTGAAGCAGGAGCTCCACGACATGATCGAGCTGGTGGAACCGGAATTCGGCCTGGACGCCATCGCCGGCCTGGGGGCCGTGAAGCGATACATGGGCGAGGTGGTGCGGGCCATCCGGGACGGCGACCTGATGATGGTGCCGCGGGGGATCACGCTGCTCGGGCCGCCCGGCGTGGGGAAGACCGCCCTGGCCCACGCCCTGGCCAAGGAGTGCGGCTTCAATTTCGTGAAGATCGTGAACCCCCGGGACAAGTGGGTGGGTCAGTCGGAGCGGAACTTCTGGAAGATCCTCCAGGCGCTGCGGGCCCTGACCCCGGTGGTGCTCCTGGAGGACGAGGCGGACCAGAGCGAGCAGACCCGCGACGAGTACAGCGGCGATTCCGGCGTCGGCAACCGGATCCGCCAGATGCGGTTCGAGTTCACCGGTGATCCCACCATCCAGGGGAAGGTCCTCTGGGTCCGGATCAGCAACCGCCCGGATCGGCTGGACGCGGCCGAGACGCGGTCCGGGCGCAGCAGCCAGCGCATCCCGCTGCTCATGCCGGACCCGGAGGAACAGGCGGCGATCTTCGCCGTGATGCCGGTGAAGCACCGCTTCGCCTGCAGGGTGGAGTCCTTCGATCGGGTCGTAGAGGCGTGCGGGCGGTTGCACCCCGGACAGATCTCCGGCGCCGACATCGAGGAAATTTCCTTTCGCGCCTATCGCCGCGCCCGCCTGCGGGGGGCCCCGGCGATGGAGGAAACGGACTATCTCTGGGCCGTCGAGGACTTCATCCCCTCCCAGAGCGCCGAGGCCCTCCGCCAGCAGGAACTGGCGGCGGTGGCCCTGTGCTCCTCCCGCCAGTTCCTGCCCGAGCGCTACCGCTCCCTCCTGGCGGATCGGGACGGGCGATCGAACCAGGGAGCATGATGCAGGAGCCGGAACGCATCCACATCGAGGGGGAAGTGGCCCGCCTGCTCCGGCCGGCGGAAGATGGCCGGATGGCGGTGGAGCGCGAGGTGCGCCTGTCGGATCTGGCGGGGGCCGTGGCCGAGGGCCACCGGACCGATCGGACCCCTCTGCTGCCGGAGGGGACTCGGCTCTACGCGCGCTGGCGCCATACCGCGGTCCTGGTGATGGAGGAGCCACCCCGGGTCCGACGCTTACGCTGGAGCCCCAAGACGCTGAAGTCGGAGGGGGAGTACACGGAGCACAGCCTGGCGTTTCCCTTCGTCGTGTACCTGGTGGGATTCCACCAGACGGACTTCGAGGAGATGCGGATTTATTTCCGCCCCGCCCCGCTCGGCGGCGAGTCGGACCCCCTGTACTTCTCCAACCTGTGGAACGTGCAGGCGGCCGAGAGCCCGCTGGCGCGGTGCCGTGCGTGCCTGCGCGGGCGCCCGGAGGGACTGGACCAGCCCGTGGGAGAGCAGGTGGTGAGCCTGATCGAGTATTTCTGGGCCACCGGGTTTAACCGGGACATCGAGGACAACTGCTTCGATCGCGCCAAGCGGCGCGACCCCCGGATTGCCACGCTGGAAGCGTGGGAGGCGGCGACAAGAGTCGATCCCCTGTTCCCACTGAGCGTCGCGTGGGAGCCGGTGGGACTCAGCCTGGGGGAGGCGCTGGACCACTGGCGCCGCCACGGGGATCACGGCCGGAAGATCGAGAGCGCCGCGGACGTGGCCGACGTGATGTATCGCCTGCGGGAGACCCGCTGATGTTTCCAGTGTACCTCAAGGACCCGGGCTTCGAGCCCCCAGAGGACCCCATCCACTACCTGGTGACGGCCGACGGCCTGTTCCTCGTGAAGGAGAACCCCGTCTTCCGCTCCTGCGTGCGCGTGCGGGGCATCCGGGGGCTGCAGGGGCAGAAGGACGAGGTCCAGTGGAAGCTGCCGGCGATCCCCGGGGCGCTGCTTCAGCGGGTGGTCAGCCTGTTCCGGGAGGTGTACCGCCGCCACAAGAGCGAGGCGATTGCCCTGTTCCTCTACGATCCCGCCACCAAGGAATACGAGCTGAGCGTGCCGGAGCAGTACGTGGCCGGCGGGCATCTCACCTACGTCCCCGGCCCCAGGCCGCCGGGGAAGATCCGGGTGGGCACCATCCACAGCCACGCCGAGGCGGACGCCTTCCACTCGCCCGTGGACGACGGGGATGAGGCGCACGACGACGGGCTGCACGTGACGATGGGCAACCTCAACGGGACCTTCAGCCTGTCCTGCTCCCTGGTGGTGGACGGCCGGCGGTTCCCCCTCAAGTCCCGCGACGTCTTCGAGCCGACCCCTCGGGAGGCCGCGTCGGAGGTCTGGTACGAGGCCCTGGCCCACATCCACGTGGAGCCGCCGCCGCGTGACTCGCTGGACGGCAAGCCGTCGGCAATCTAACAGCGTGCTGCGGTGCGGAAGTGCTGCCGTGCTGCAGTTCGGGCCTGTGAGAGCGAGAGAATGACCGATGTCAAATGACCAATGGAAGGGCAGTGAAGCAGTTTCGTCTCATTGGTCATTGGGATTTGGTCATTGGGAATTTCGCCGTCGGCGGCAAACGCCTGCTTGCTGACCGCTGGAAGCTGCGGGAAACCCATGCTGGAAATCAAAGTCATTGGCATCGGCGGTATCGGGTGCGCCCTTTTGCCGTACCTGGCCCGGTACCTCCAGTCCAGCGGGGAACCCGCCCGCCTGACCCTCGTGGACGGAGATGCCTTCGAGGCGCGGAACGGCGACCGTCAGGCCTTCTCCGAGCTGGGGAACAAGGCCAAGGTGAAGGCCATGGAGCTGGCGCGGCAGTTCGAAGGGCTCTCCTTCCGCGCCATTCCCGAGTTTGTCACGCCGGAGAACGTGGGAACGGTCATCCGATCCGGGGACGTGGTGTTCCTGGGGGTGGATAACCACCGGACCCGGCGGGTGGTGAGCGAGCACTGCCGGAGGCTGGCGGACGTTAGCCTGATCTCCGGCGGCAACGACTACAGCGACGGGAACGTCCAGGTGTACGTCCGGCAAGCGGGCCGGGATGTCACGTCGCCGCTGACCCGTTTTCATCCCGAGATCGCCGAGCCCAAGGATCGGTCCCCTCACGAGATGTCCTGTGACGAGCTGTCACAGGACGCCGCCCCGCAATTGCTCTTCACGAATCTCGCCGTGGCCTCGGCCATGCTCAACGCCTTCTATGCCTGGCGCCTGGGGAAACTCCAGTATGGCGAGGTCTACCTGGACGTCCTGGAAGGCAAGGCCAGCCCCATCGAACGGCATCCCACCCGAGAGCCTACCGACCCCACCACCTGACGCCCGACCGACGCCACGGCCGCGACCCCTACGCCGACTGCGCTCCAGCAAGGTGTATCCGAAATGTCCGCACAAAGTCCCCTCTCGCTCCCTCTCTCCAGTAAAGGGGGACGTAGTTCACTTATTACACTTATCAAATGGGATCAGGCCTTACGGATTTGAAGTTGCAAGTCGCCTGGCGCTAGGAGTGTGTCCGAGTAATCCTGATCGCCGCCAAGATAGTTCAGCCCCGACCCGCCCTCCGGGGGAGACCCGGCCGACTGGCGGGTCACTGCTGGTTACTTCTCCCATCAGCCTCGGGCCACATCGGGTGGCCGGCCAAAGACCTCTTCCACAGCCCGCCGGAACGACCTCGCATCGACCGCCGGGAAGCGATACAGGTCGGGTTCGATGGCCTGAAAGTACTGCCAGGCGCGCGCCGGCTCCACCAACCCTCGCCGCACCATCTCCTCTACATCGGCGATGTCCAGGGCGTGGCTGCGCTCCACCTTGGCGAGGGCCTGGGCATAGAGGTCAAAGTGATGGAAGAAGAGACGCCCCTCGCCGGCGATGAACGGGCTGCGCTCCTCCCATCCCGGCGGCACGGGGATGAAATCCGCCGGACAGGCCAGCTCGACGTTGATCTGCAGGGTTTCCTTGATGCGGGGGATGGCGCGGAAGAGGTGGTCGTGCTCGGGAACGATCTTGATATCTACGTCAATGGTGCTCGACCGCCAGCCGATCAGGACCGCGGTGGCGCCGCCGGCGAAATACACCCGCGCAGTGGCCTCTGCCGCCTCGGCCAGGGCGCGCATGAACCGCCTGATCCGGTCGGCATCGGCTACTTCACGCATTCAGCGGCGCGCTCGAAGCTCACCAGTCGCCGGACCAACGCATTGTAACGCGAGTGCGCGGCGTCCGGATCGGCCTGGCAGAGAAGATCATACAGTCGGCGCTCCGGATCCGGGATCGGACTGGGGAGTTGGTATCCGAGCCTCCTCAGACGCGGACCCCCGATGGACACCAAAAGAGCGGGGATCGAGTGGACGCCGCGGGACAGATCCTCAAGTCCGGCGGCGATCAGGTCACTACCTGGCAGGGCTTTCTGTGCCATCGTCTTGTGCACGTCGTGCTACCCTATCCTGATGCAGGGCCTCCCCGCTGAATCCGGGGTTCCCTGGGAACCGTCGAGAAGGATCACCTGCCTCCAAGGAACTGCCCAATCTAGTCGAAAAATGGCCGCCTTTCCCCCCTGTGTCAAGGGAAAAGTCGAGGTCTTTCCCGAAGTTGTCCCAGTCGCAAACCGGGTTTCATGGGGGACGAAATCTTCTCGACGTGTAACCCTCTTTCCTTTCACCCCTGCGGAAGCCTCCGGCGTATAACCAAGCGGTCATCCCCGCGCCGGCCCATCGTCGGGTCGAAATTTTTTGCTTGACAGCGGGGGCAGATTGTCCTAGTGTCCTATGACACTAAGACTAAGGACGGGCCATGGACCTTCAGGTCAACCGGCAGAGCCAGCTCCCCATCCACGTGCAGCTCCAAGCGCAGCTCACCCATCTCATCCAGGCGGGGCAGTTGCCGCCCGGGACGCAACTGCCCACGGTGCGGCAGTTGGCCGGCTTCCTTCGGATCAACCGCAACACAGCCGCCCGGGTGTTTGCCGATATGGAACGCGAGGGATACCTGAGCTGCGAGAAGGGACGCGGAACTTTTGTGGCCCGGGCGCGGGGCGGGGGCCAGACGCCGCCACTGCGGATGACGACCCTGGCCAGGGTGGTGGATGACGCCCTGGAGCGGGCCGCGCGGCTGGGCTTCGGCGGGGCCGAGTTCGCCGCGGCCCTGTACACCCGTGCCCACGCCGCTCCGCCTCTGGAGCCCCGGAAGCTGCGGGCGCTCTTCACGGAGTGCAACCGACCCCAGCTCCGACGCTTCAGCCAGGAACTGGAGGAAACCCTGCCGCTGGATGTGGACACGCTCCTCCTCCCGAATCTGGAGCGAGCGTACCGCCGGTCGCCGGGGTTCCTCACGCGATACGCCCTGGTGGTCACGACCTTCTGGCACATCCACGAGGTGCAGAAGCTGCTCCGGAAAGCAAACACCGAGGTCGTGGGCCTCCTGGCCGAGGCCAGCCTGGAGACCCTGATGCGTCTCACGGCCCTGCCAGAGAGGACGAAGGTCGGGGTTGCCTGCAACGAGTGGACAGGCAGCGAAAACGTGAAGCTCTCCATCGAGAACGCGGGTCTCAAGAACATCCAGCTCGTCATGGGCTGCGGCGCCGAGCCGGAGAGCCTGAAGCGGATGCTGAAGGAGGCCCGGGTCGTGGTGTGTTCCAGCCTTGTGGCGGGCAAGATCCGATCACTGGCTCCCCGAGGGACTGAGGTCATCGTGGACGATCGGACGCTGGACAAGGGCGGGCTGGAGATGCTGCGACAGCGACTGGCGCAGCTGGCGGCCGGCAAGGCGGCCCGGGGAGGGCGCCGTGGCCAGCGGTGAGCAAAGGCCCGGCGGCACCCCCTCGGCCCGGATCTACCTGCTCATCCTGCTGAGCACGGCATTCTGGGGCGGGACGCCGGTCGCGGGGAAGCTGGCGATCCGCGACATCCCCCCGATGACGGTAGGCGTTCTGCGATACGGGCTGGCGTCCCTGGTCCTGATCCTCCTCTTCCGCCGTCACCTCCCCGCCTGGAGGACGTTGCGCCGGTCGGATCTGTGGACCCTGCTGGGGGTGGGCGTGCTCGGGACATTCCTGAATCACATGCTGTTCTTCCTGGGCCTCCTCTTTGCGCCGGCCTCGCATGCGGCGATCCTCCCGTCCACCACCAGCCCGATCTGGACCATGCTGCTGGCGGCGCGGCTCGCGCGGGAGCGGATCACCCGCGGCCAGATCGCCGGGACGCTGGTGTGCATGGTGGGGGTCGTCCTGGTGGCACGGCCCGAGGGTCTGACGGGCACCGCCGGCGCGAGGGTCCTGCTAGGAGACCTGTTCTACATTCTGGGCGGCATGGCCTGGGGGTTGTACTCGTTTCTGTCCAAGGTGGCGATGCACCGGCTGAGCGCCCTGGCCACGCTCGCCTACGGCATGGCCATCGGCTGTGTGTTCCTGATCCCGGTCGCGGCCATGGAGCGGCCCTGGGTCGCCCTGGCAAGCGCTTCACCCTTGGCCTGGGCCTCGGTCCTCTACCTCATCGTGGCGGGGACGCTCCTGGCCTTCTTCTGGTGGAACCTAGCCATCCAGCGCGTGGGGGCGGGACGCACGGCGGTGTTCACCAATCTGGTACCCGTATTCGGCGTGCTACTGGCCTGGTGGGTGCTGGGAGAGCGCTTGACGCCCCTCCAGCTTTTCGGCGGCTTGCTGACCGTGGCGGGGGTGTGGGTGTGCCAGGGGCCGGGCGCGATGCAGGCAGCGTGGCGGCAGGCCAGGGTGCGCCTCGGGAGAGAGCAGGCGGCCGCGCCGGAGAAGCGGTGAGGCGGAGACAGGGAGCAGAAGGCAGAAGGCACGAAGCAGAAGGCAGAAGGCACGAGGGAGGGGAAGCAAGATGTTCGAGAGGTATTACGCCGAGCAGGTGATTCGCGATCGCGAGTGGGAGGCGGCGCGGGTCCTGGCCTGGAAGGCCATGAACCGCGGGGCAGACCCGGAGGAGGAACGGCCGGTCCTCTCCACGGACTGGCGGGGCTGGAGCCTGCGGCGGGCGGGCGCCGTACTGGGAACCGTGGGGATGGCATTGGCCGCGTCGATGGCGCTGCCGGCGTCTCTGCAAGGGTTGGCGACCCTGGAGCCTCTGGCACGGTGGCACGTCGGGCAATGTGAGAGAGAGTATCCGCGAGGGGGAGGGGGCCATGACGACGGAAGCCGGGAGGCGAGATGCGTTGCTGGCAGAACTGGACGAGGCCTTTGCCGACCTCCAGCGCACGTATCGTGATCTATCCGACGCGCAGAAGCGGGTCGTGATGCAGGGCACCTGGAGCGTGAAGGACATCCTGGTCCACATCGCGGGCTGGCATCGCGAGATGGCGGCCGCGCTGGCACGCCTGGCACGGGGCGAGAAGCCGGTCCCGGAGGGGGTGGACTACACGGACGTGGACGCGTGGAACGCCCGCTGGGTCGAGGCGTCCCGACAGACGCCGGTAACGGCGGTGGAACGGGAGCTGGCCGACTCCTTTGTGGGTTTCCGGCAGGGGGTTGGGGCCCTCCCGGAAAATCGACTGGCCCCTGGTCGCACGGCTGATAAGATCATCCACGAGGTAGGTATGGATCACTATCGCCATCACGCCGTGCAGATCCGGGCCTGGCGGGAACGCGAGGGTCTCTGAACCAGAGCCCGGCTTTGGAGGGCGGCAGATTCCTGCACACCTGCGGCTTGGCACACCGCGAGCGACGCCTGGGCCTGGGAGACCGGGGTGGAATGGCCTACAGTTTGCGCCCGGCGGCCTCCACGAAGGGCGCGATCTCTTGCATGAGCCGGCGGAAGGTGGCCGGCTTGAGCGATTGGACCCCGTCGCTCATCGCCACCTCGGGTCGTATGTGCACCTCGACCATCAGGCCGTCGGCGCCGCAGGCGATGGCGGCCTTGGCCATGGGGGTCACGTACTCCCAGTGACCGGTCCCGTGGCTGGGATCCACGATCACTGGCAGGTGGCTGTGTTTCTTGAGGACCGGGACGGCATTGAGGTCCAGGGTGAAGCGAGTGGCCGTCTCGAACGTCCGGATGCCCCGTTCGCAGAGCACGACGTCGTACGTGCCCTCCGAGAGCACGTACTCGGCGGCCATGAGGAACTCCTGGATAGTGGTGGCCATGCCCCGCTTCAGGAGGACCGGCTTGCCCACCTCGCCGACTCGCTTCAGCAGGGCGAAGTTCTGCACATTCCGGGCCCCGATCTGGATCATGTCGGCGGTCTCGGCCACCAGGTCCACGTCCTCGGACTTCAGCACCTCGGTGACGATGGCCAGCCCCGTTTCTTCCCGGGCCGCCGCCAGCAGGCGCAGGCCCTCCTCGCCCAGTCCCTGGAAAGCGTAGGGCGAGGTCCGGGGCTTGAAGGCCCCGCCACGCAGGATGGTGGCCCCAGCCTCCTTGACCGCCCTGGCCGTCTCCAGGATTTGGTCCTTGTTCTCGACCGAGCAGGGGCCGGCCATGACCACCACGCGGTCGCCGCCGATTTCCACGTCCCGGACCTTGACCACGGTCCGGGTCGGCTTGAACTCCCGGCTGGCCAGCTTGAACGGCTGCAGGATGGGGACGACGCTCTCCACGCCCGGCATCGCCTCCAGGGACTGGAGGCGGGCCTTGCCCCGTTCGTCGCCGACGGCCCCGATGACGCTCCGCTGCGTCCCCCGGATGACGTGGGACTGGTAGCCCAGTTCATCTATGGTGTGGATCACGCGTTGCAGGTCCTCTTCGGTAGCTGTGCCCTTCATGACAATGATCATGTTCCTCCGCCTCCTTGCGCGGAACGGGCCGGGCGGCTCCGCCCCCAGAAAAACGAAAGGGCCACGGAGCCTCATCTGCCCCGTGGCCCTGAGTTGTGGATGTGATGCGGTCTAGCTCATCCGACGCCTCGAGCCGAGAGGGCAGACGCCCAGAAAGCTAAACCAAAAGTAATACCTGGTCGTCCGGTTGACACGCATTCCCGTTCCCTCTGGCTCCAAAGATTTGAGACGTGTACCATCCTGACGCCGTTTCTGTCAAGCCCTTTCTCCTCCGAGGAGCAGGAGTCAGTTTTTGGTTTGCATCGGTGAGGGGGCGTGCTAGGCTCATTGAGGAAAATTCCTCGCTCCCACGAGGTGCATAATGGCTGAAGACTTCGTCACCGTCGCCTGGACCCCTTCCGGCAGCGTCCGGCTGATTGACCAGACCCGGCTGCCCACGGAGGAGGTCTATATCGAATGCCGGACCATCGAAGAGGTGACGGACGCCATCCGGACGATGCGCGTCCGTGGGGCGCCGGCCATCGGGGTCACGGCGGCCATGGGCCTGGCCCTGGGCGCCCAGACCATCCAGACAGAGAACTTCAAGGAGTTCTTCACGGCCCTGGAAGCGATGGGGTCGCTCCTCATGCGGACCCGGCCGACGGCGGTGAACCTGGCGTGGGGCGTCCGGCGGCTCCTGAACCTGGCGCGGAAATCGCGGGACCTGCCGCTGCCGGAGATCAAGGCGGCGCTGGTGGCCGAGGCGCGGGCGATGCAAGAGGAGGACATCCGGATCAATCGGGCCATGGGCCAGCACGGGCAGAGCCTGCTCCCCGACCCGGCCCGCGTCCTCACGCACTGCAACGCCGGAGGCCTGGCCACGGCGGGGTACGGGACGGCGGTGGGCGTGATCCGGGCCGCGACCGAGGCGGGCAAGCGCATCATGGTGTGGGTGGACGAGACGCGTCCGCTCTTGCAGGGGGCGCGGCTGACGGCGTGGGAACTCCAGCGGGCCGGCATCCCCGCGACCCTCATCACCGACAACATGGCTGGCCACTTCATGGCCCGCGGCCAGGTGGATGTTGTGGTGGTTGGCGCCGACCGGATCGCGCGAAATGGGGACGTCGCCAACAAGATCGGCACCTACAGTGTGGCCCTCCTGGCCCGCGCCCACGGCATCCCGTTCTATGTGGCGGCGCCGATCTCGACGCTGGACCTCAGCCTGACCGACGGCTCCCAGATCCCGATCGAGGAACGGGCGCCGGACGAGGTGACCCATGTCGGCGGGCGTCGGGTGGCGCCGGCCGGGATCCGCGTGGCCAACCCCGCCTTCGACGTCACGCCCGCGAGTTTCGTGGACGCCATCATCACGGAGCGCGGCGTGGCCCGCCCCCCCTACGACTTGAGCCTTCCGCGCCTGGCCGGCGAGGCGTGAGAGGGCGGCAGGAACCGATGGTGTCCCGCCAGCGTCCCAAGGTGCTGCGGCCCGCACGACGCCGCACCTGGGCCATCCGCCCCGTGGCGCGCCCACACTCCACCCCAAAGGGCGAGAAGGGCTACGACCGCCAGCGCGAACGCCGGCAGATCGAAGATGAGAGTCCAGACGAGACCCAGCATGAGTAAGTGGCTGGTTGCCGGCCTAGTGCTGGCCAGCCTGCCCGTCGCGGCCGGGGCCGGCGATGCCCCACCTATGCCGCCGGCGCCGGTGGCGGCACCATCGCCCGAGGCGATCCTCCAAGGTGCCGCGCGGGACGTGGCGGCGGGGAACCTGGCCACTGCCGTTTCTGCGCTGCAGGCGCTGGAGGCCGACACCGTTCCCTCCGCCGTGCGACGGCAGGCTGACCTTTTGCTGGGGATCCTCCTGCTGCGGCAGGGCCAGCGCGACGAGGCCATCCCCCGACTCGAGCGGGCGGCCGCCACATACTCCTTGCTGGCGGATTATGGGCTCTGGCACCTGGCCGGGGCGTACCGCAAGGCCGGCAATCGCGGCGCCGCGGCCTCAACCCTACGGCGCCTCCTTGACCAGCATCCGGAGAGCCTCTTCGCCGAGCGAGCGAGCCGGGACCTCCCCCGGGTCTGGCTCGAGGCAGGGGACCTTGGGCGGGCAGAGGAAGCGGCAGGGGTGTATCTGGCGGCGTTCCCCCAGGGGCCTGGACGGGCGGAGGTATGGACGACGCTGGGAGAGGTCCTGCTGCGATCCGGCCGGGCCGAGCGTGCGGAGGAAGTTCTCCGCCGGGTCTGGGTGGAACTCCCGGCCAGCGCGGAGAGCCAGCGGGCGAAGGATCTCCTGGCCACGATTCCCGGCGCCCGGCCGTTTTCGCCGGACGAGCAGTTCCAGCGCGCGATGACGCTCTACCATCTCGGGCGCTTCGGCCAGGCGCTGCCGGAGCTCCTGCCCTTCGCGATGGCCGGCAATCCGAGGGAGTCCCAGACGCGCCTGCTCCTGGGGATCGGATCGTTCAAGCTGCGGCAGTACAGCCAGGCCATTCAGTGGCTCGAGCCGCTGCGGGATGCCCCCGGGGCGGAGCGGGGGGAGGCGATCTACTGGCTGGGACGCAGCCTCGGCCGATCGGGTGACACCGCGCGGTTCACCGAGCAGATGACGCTTCTGATGGATGCGGCCCCCCAGAGTCGCTGGGCGGAGGAGGCGCTGTACCTCCTGGGGCTGGCGGCCGCCGACGCGGGAGAGCTGGCGCAGTCGCGGGCGTATCTCACGCGACTCCTGCACGACTACCCCAAGGGGGCCTGGAGGGACGCGGCCCTCTGGCTCCAGGGATGGCTGGCCTACAAGGAGCGGGACTCGGAGGCGGCCCTGGTCGCATGGGATCGCCTTCTCGCCGAGGAGCCGGGGTCACGGCTGCGGACGCCGGCGCTGTACTGGCGGGGGCGCGCGCTGGAGAGGGCGAAGAAACCGCGGGAGGCGGCGGAGGCATTCCGGACGATCCTGCAGACGGCGCCGGACCAGAACTATTACTGGTTCCGCGCCAGGGAGCGTCTGGGGCGCCTGAGCAAGGTGCAGGTGTCCGCGATGGTCGCGGACCGCGCCGTCGGTAAGCGACCGGCGGGAAGCGACCCGCTCCACTCCAAAAAGGCGCGCGCGCTTCACGGCCTGGCTCTCGACGACGAGGCGATCGACGAATACAGCGAGCAGGCCCGGACGCACCCCGAGAATCGCGGGGCGCTGGCGGAGGCGTGCCGGGCGTTCCTGGATCTCCAGCGCTACGACAAGGCGGTCTGGCTGGCGGGGCAGATCCTCCGCCCCCTCTTCGTGCAGGAGAGCGGGAAGCCGCCGATTCGTGAGTTCTGGCAGTGCCTGTACCCGCGGGGTCACTGGCCGGTCGTAAGCGAGCAGGCCGTCAAGCAGGGCCTGGACCCCTTCCTGGTGACGGCCGTGATCCGCGAGGAGAGCGCCTTCGCCCCGCGGGCCGTGTCGCGGGCGGGCGCGCGCGGGCTGATGCAACTGCTGCCCCAGACGGCGGAACAGGTGGCGCGGCAGTACCACGTCCCTCTCGGGGGGTCGGCGCCCCTGGAGGCGCCCGAGGTGAACATCCGTCTGGGAACAATCCACCTGGCGGAGCTGCTTCGGGACCATGGGGGCAGCCTCAGCCTGGCGCTGGCGTCGTACAATGCGGGTCAGCAGCAGGTGCGGCGCTGGCTCCAGCGCTTCCGGTTCGCCGACGAGGAGGAGTTCACCGAGGACATCCCGTACACCGAGACCCGGAACTACGTCAAGCGGGTGCTGGGCAGCTACCAGCGGTACTCAACCCTCTACGGGTCGAGGAGAGCCGGGAGCCACGAGCCACGAGCCACGAACCTGGAGCCGAGAGCCGAGGGCCACGAGGCGCGAGCCACGAGCCACGAGCCGCGAAACAGTGGAAGCCAAGGCCACCTTCCCCGGGAGACGCGCTGAGAGGGGAGAAGGCGGAGTTTAGAGGGGGAACGGATGCGCAGGGCATTAACCATCGCCGGATCGGATTCGGGCGGCGGTGCTGGGATCCAGGCCGACCTGAAGACCTTCACGGCGTTCAAGGTGTTCGGTCTCTCCGCCGTCACCGGGTTGACGGCCCAGAACACCCGGGGCGTGCAAGGGGTGGAACTGCCCACCACGGACTTCATTGCGGCCCAACTCCGCGCGGTCCTGGAGGACATCGGAGCCGACGCCGCCAAGACGGGGATGCTGGCCACGGGTGAGATCATACGCACGGTGGCCGCCATCATTCGGGACTTCGGTCTGCGGAACCTGGTGGTGGATCCGGTGATGATCGCCGCCAGCGGCGACGCCCTGATGCAGCACGAGGCGGCGCCGGTGATGCGGGAACACCTCTTCCCCCTGGCCATGGTGGTGACCCCCAACCTGGATGAAGCCACCTTTCTCTGCGAGCGGAAGATCCGAACGGTGGAGGAGATGGAGGAAGCGGCTCGGGCGATTCACGCCATGGGCGCGAATCACGTCCTGATCAAGGGAGGTCACCTGCCGGGGGAGCAGGTCGTGGATCTGCTCTACGATGGCCGGGAGTTCATCCGCCGCGAGAGCCAGCGGATCTCGGGAGAGTTTCACGGAACCGGCTGCACGCTCTCCTCGGCCATCGCCGCCGGGCTGGCGAAGGGGCTGTCCGTCCGCGAGGCGGTCACCACGGCCCAGGAGTATGTAGCGCTGGCGCTCCGGAGCGCCCCGGCCATCGGGAGCGGCCGACGACCGTTGAATCACTTCCCGGAGGGATTCACGCCACCGGCGGATCGGGGATGAGGATGTCGCCCACGCACCTCGCCTGCATCTACGGGCAGGTAGGCTTGGTGCCGGGAGCGTAGAAAGCGGACGGGCCTCCCTACACGGGTGCAGTTCAAGATGAAAGGGGGGACAGTCAGGCATGCCAAAGACCAGCTATACCGCTATCCTGGAAAAAGAAGGGGACCTCTATGTCGCCTTGTGTCCCGAGCTCGATGTGGCGAGCCAAGGAGCAACGGTTGAAGAGGCGACCGCCAACTTGAAGGAAGCGGTTGAATTGTTTCTGGAGTGTGCTGATCCCGAGGAAGTGGAACAGCGCTCGCTTCCAAGTCATGGACGAAGGTGAGTCTCAGGATCGAGTTATCGGCCATGCCGGCGACAAGGGGGGAAGGCTGTGAGAATTTCGGTCGAGCTTTCCGACGATCAAGCCGAACGTCTTCGAAGTACTGCCGAGCGCTTAGGCGTACGACCGGAGGATCTGGCGCGGGCCGGGGTGACCGACCTTCTGACGCAGCCGGAGGAGGACTTCCGGAAGGCCGCTGAGCACGTCTTGCGGAAGAATGAGGAGTTTTATCGGCGGCTGGCGTGATGAGGTATCTCACCTTGGGCGAGGTATTGGAGCTTCATCACCGTATTATTCTGCGCTGGGGAGGCGCGTCACGAATTCGTGATCTTGGGGCACTCGAATCTGCAGTGGCCCAGCCCCGAATGACCATTGGCGGATCGGATCTTTACATCGACATCGCGGCGAAAGCGGCTGCGCTCTGCCTTTCCTTGATCAGAATCATCCGTTTGTGGACGGGAACAAGCGGGTGGGGCATGCTGCCATGGAGACATTCCTGCTGCTCAATGGCTGCGAGATCCAGGCTCCGACCGACGAGCAAGAGCAGGTCGTGCTGTCAGTGGCATCTGGCAATCTCTCTCGCGACTACCTTGCTGTGTGGCTCAGGGAGCACGTTGTCGAGCGATGAGCGGCGGGGCATCGGGCTCTTCGTCCAGACCCTGAAGGAGGGCCGGCGAATCTGACGCCTGGGAAGCTACGGCGTTCGCAGCCCCGTGGACGCGCTCTGAGGCGTCTTATGCAGTCTGCATAAACCGAATCTCAGCGGAGCCCCCGAAGGCGCGGAAGTGCTCGGAGGGTTGAAGTTGTGCGATTCTCTCGTGAAATCGTCGAGTGTCTTATACAGAAACGCACGGTCTGTGGTTGAGGGTTTATACAGACTGTATACTTGTTAGCCCAAAAACAACATTGCGTATCGCGAGGGTTCTCAATGACAAAGATAGAACAGCTCGAACACGAGATTATGGCATTGAGCCGCAGTGAGCTTGCAGCCCTTCGGGACTGGTTCCAGTTGTATCTATCAGACGAATGGGACAAACAGATCGAGGCGGATGCAAAGGCTGGCAAACTCGACCACCTCGCGCGGCAAGCTCTCGCTGATCACCAGGCAGGGAGCACGAAGTCTCTGTGAACCACTTTGCCTCGCCTCAGTTCTGGGACTGCTACAATCGGTTGCCGATTGCTGTGCGCCAGTTGGCGGACAAGTGCTACCTGTTGATGAAGCAAGATCCGCAGCATCCATCGATCTGCCTGAAGAAGGTTGGGCAGTACTATGCGGCCCGTGTGGGCCTACACTATCGAGCGCTCGCTGTCGAAACGCCGGACGGACGATCTGGTTCTGGGTCGGCAGCCATGCCGAGTATGACCAAATAATCGGCTAACGATCTCATGCACGCGGACGCGGCCAAGGCCGCGCCGGTGATGCTTGATGTTCCACCCGGCGGCCGGCTCTGCCGGACGGAGGTGATACCAGGCGTTAGCCGAGCGGTGGACAAAGGATGATTCGGTGCCACCCAAGGTGAGAGAGCTCACGGCTGAGCCTGAACAGGCGGGATTCGTGAACCGCGGAGGCAAAGGGAGCCATCGAAACTTTGTTCACCCGAAGGTCGCTAGACCCGTAACCATATCGGGCAACCCGGGCGATGATGCAAAGCATTACCAGGTCCGGGCGGTGCAGCTTGCCATCGAGGAGTCGAAGAAATGAAAGAGAGCGCTCGATACGTAAAGATCGTCGAGTGGTCGGAAGAGGACCAATGCTATGTGGGAAGTTCGCCGGGGTTAATTTACGGGGGCTGCCACGGGGTCAACGAAAGGGAAGTCTTCGACGAACTATGCAGAATCGTGGAAGAAGCGGTCGCGCTCTACAAGGTGGACGGAAAGGCGTTGCCTCCTCCCACGTCCGGACGTGATTTTGCCAACAAGATGCAACACGTCGCATAACAACCGACTCGGGTGGATGAAGATATTTCGGTTGGCAGCCCGTTACAGCCGGAGAACTTCATGAGGCTGCCGGATGAGCGCATGTAGCCGGCGCGCGAGAGGCGGCGCGCGCAAGCAGCTCGCCGTCCCTCCCGCGACTGATGCGCAAATGGATGCGACGACGCCGGCTCTGGCGAAGCCGTTTCCCTGCGTGCCTGTGGCCGTTAAACATCGCGCAACCGAGATGGTGGTGTTGTCGGAAAGCCTCTGCCAGGGTGATGGACCTGCTGGTGCCAGCGGGGAGTGAGGTGCGGTCGTGCTGAAAGAGAAGCGCATTCTGCTGGGGGTCACCGGAAGGATTGCGGCGTACAAGGCGGTGGAACTTGTCCGGGAGCTCGCGTTGCTCGCACCTCGGCCGCTGAGCCCTTGGGCGACCAAGGAGGATGCATGCCTGTAATATCCATGTTCTATGGTATCATCATTTCGATGTACTTCATCGACGACAAGCGTCACAAGCGCCCACACATTCATGCTAGATACCAGGACGAGGAGGCCGTGATCGCGATACCCGAAGGCGATCTGCTGGAAGGAGGCCTTCCGCCCGGCAAGATGAGATTGGTTCTGGCCTGGGTCGAGATACACCGGGATGAGCTCGTGGCGGATTGGCAGCTCGCGGCGAGCGGTCAGAATCCGTTCAAGATCGAACCCTTGAGGTGAGCGATGAATCCTAGGGTGAAATCCGTCATTGCAAGAGATGACTACACACTCGAAGTCTCCTTTTCCAACGGGGAAGTTGGACTGTACGACTGCGCCCCACTCCTTGATTTCGGCGTTTTCAAGGAACTGCGTGACATCAGATACTTCAGGCAGGCCTTCGTGTCCGGCGGTACCGTCGTTTGGCCCCATGAGCAGGACATCTGTCCAGATACGCTGTATGAGGCCTCCCAGAGATTGATATCACGGTAGTGGCCGAACCACGGGCTCCAGCGGGCGACCCACGCATACGCATGGGCCCGCCGCTGAGCCTCATCGTTGGACATTGGCATGGATGAGAGGGTGCTATTGTCGGAAGGCCTCTGCCGGGGTGATGGACCTGCTGACGCCAGCGGGGAGTGAGGTGCGGTCGTGCTGAAAGAAAAACGCATTCTGCTCGGGGTCACCGGCAGCATTGCGGCCTACAAGGCGGTGGAGCTCACCCGGGAACTCACGAAGCGAGGCGCGGAGGTCCAGGTGGTGATGACGGAGGCGGCCACCCGGTTCGTGGCGCCGCTCAGCTTTGAGACGCTGTCGCGGCAGCCGGTGCTCCTGGACATGTTCTCGCTGGCCTATGGGTCCCAGATCGGGCACATCGCGGCGACGGCGCACGCGGACCTGTTCGTCATCGCCCCGGCCACGGCCCACACCATCGCCAAGCTGGCCCACGGCCTGGCTGATGACTTCATCACCAACATCTACCTGGCCAGCCGCTGTCCCATCCTCCTGGCGCCCGCCATGGACAGCGACATGTACCAGCACGCTGTGGTCCAGGAGAACCTGGCCCGATTGCGCGACCGGGGCGTCCACATCGTGGGGCCGGCCAGCGGGGAGCTGGCGTCGGGGCTGGTGGGGCCGGGACGCCTGGTGGAACCGGCAGACATCGTCGAGGCCATCGAACGGCTGCTCGGGTCCTCCCGGGATCTGGTCGGTGAGGTTGTCCTGGTCACGGCGGGCCCCACGCGGGAACCCCTGGACCCGGTCCGCTACCTGTCGAATCGCTCCTCGGGAAAGATGGGCTATGCCATCGCCGAGGCGGCCGTTCTCCGTGGGGCGCGGGTGATTTTGGTCAGCGGTCCCACGTCTCTCCCCCCGCCCCGGGGTGTGGACCTGATCCGGGTGGAGACGGCGCAGGAGATGCACGACGCGGTTCTGTCAGAGGTGGATGCCGCCACGGTGGTGATCAAGGCGGCCGCGGTGGCGGACTACCGGCCGAAGCAAGTGGCGAGCCGGAAGATCAAGAAGGACGAGACCGTCCCCGAGGTCACGCTGGAGTCCACGCCCGACATCCTGGCGGAGGTGGGGAGGCGGAAGGGCCGGCGGATCCTGGTGGGCTTCGCCGCCGAGACGGATGATCTGGTGGCCAACGCCCGGAAGAAGCTGCAGCGGAAGAACCTGGACCTGATGGTGGCCAACGACGTCCGCCAGCCCGGCGCGGGCTTTGACAGCGACACCAACGTGGTGAAGATCCTGGACGCCCAGGGGGGCGTGGAGGAACTTCCACTGCTCTCGAAACGCGTGGTGGCCGACCGGATCCTCGAGCGGGTGGTGCAGCTCCTGAAACAGCGGAACCAGAGAGCGGAAACTGGAAAACGGAAGCTGGAAACTGGCTGAGATCAGTGTCCACCAGTTTCCAACTTCCAGTTTCCATCTTCCCAGGGAGCAGCGATGGCCAGCGATCCTCGGACAGCGTTGCGTGAGATCGTGGGTGAGGTCCGCGCGTACCTCGAAGCGCAACGCAAAATGGGTCTGGAGTACACGGACGTCCGGTGGCCGGAGTCGCCGGCCCCGGCCCGCCGCCTGACCCTGAGTGAGGTTCGCGAGGAGCTGGGGGAGTGCACCCGGTGCAAGCTGCACCGGCACCGGACCCAGATCGTCTTCGGCGTCGGCAACCCGAACGCCCGCCTGGTCTTCGTGGGTGAGGCGCCGGGCGCGGACGAGGACGCCCAGGGCGAGCCCTTCGTGGGCCGGGCCGGCCAGCTCCTCACCAAAATCATCCAGGCCATGGGGATGCAGCGCGAAGACGTCTACATCTGTAACATCATCAAGTGCCGCCCGCCCAGCAACCGGACCCCCGAGAGCGACGAGATCCTGGCCTGCCAGCCGTTCCTCCTGAAGCAACTCCAGGCCATCGGCCCCCAGTTCATCTGCGCGCTGGGCGGGCCCGCGACCCAGACGCTGCTCCGGACCAAGGAGCCCATCTCGCGCCTGCGAGGGAAGTTCTACGACTTTCATGGGATCCCGCTATTGCCCACCTATCACCCGGCGTTCCTGCTGCGCAATCCCCACGAGAAGAAGACGGTGTGGGAGGACATGAAGCTCCTCCTGCGCGAGATGCAGCGCGCCGGCCCGCAAGCTCTGGCACCCGGGCAATCGGGCAGCTAGGCAATCAGGCAACTCGGCAACGCGGAACCCCTGATGGCCAGATTGCCAGATTGCCTGATTGCCTGGTTGCCAGATTGCCTGATTGCCCGGATGAGAGATGACGACCCCGAAGCCCGCCTACGTTGACGTGGTCTTCCCGACATCGGTGGAGACGCCCCTCACCTACCGCGTGCCAGAGGAGTGGCGGGAGCTCGCGGTGCCTGGAAAGCGCGCCCTGGTTCCCCTCGGCCGGCGCCCGGTGACCGGCTACCTGGTGGGCACGCGGGATCGGTCACCGGTTGCGGACACGAAGGACCTGCGCGAGATCCTGGATGCCGAGCCTCTCCTGGATGCGCACCTCCTCGAACTCACTCGATGGGTGGCGGACTATTACCTCTGCCCCTGGGGGGAGGTGATCCGGACGGCCCTGCCGCCCGGGATCGACAGCCTGACGCGCCAGATGGTTCGCCTGACGTCCGCGGGCGCCGCCGCCATGGACGGTGGCAGCCTTTTGCGTCCCGGGGAGCGGGAAGTCCTGGCCTTCCTCCGGGTCCGGGGGGAGGCGGCGCTTCCGGCGCTCTCGCGCCGCTGGCGACAGGCCCGCGGCGTTGTGCACGCCCTGGCGCGACGCGGCCTCGTGGAAGTCACCGGAGAGGTGCGACCCCCGCGCATCCGCCCGCTCTCCGTCCCGCATTGCGTCCTCGCCCCCGGGGTGGACCCCGAGTCTGCCCCCCTGCCCCCGCGGGCCACCAAGCAACGCGCGATCCTCCGGGCGCTGGCGGCCGCGGGCAGGGCGCTGCCCCGGGCCGAGGCGGCCGCGGGCAGCCCGGCCGCCCTTGCGGCGCTGATCCGGCAGGGCCTCGTGCGCGTCCACGAGGTGGAGGTCACGCGCGATCCATTCGCGTTCCCCGAGGGGCGGGAGCCGACGGATCTGCCCCGGGAGCTCACCGCGCCCCAGGCGGAGGCGGTGGCGCTCGTGACAGCGGCGCTCGCGGAGCGCCGGTTCCTCCCGGTGCTCCTCCACGGGGTCACCGGGTCCGGCAAGACGGAGGTGTACCTTCAGGCGATCCAGGCCGCCCTGGCGCAGGGGCGCCAGGCCCTGGTCCTCGTGCCGGAGATCGCCCTCACGCCCCTCACGGTGCGGCGGTTCCTGGCGCGCTTCGGCGGCCGCGTGGCGGTCCTGCACAGCGGCCTGCGGGGCGGCGAACGCTACGACGCCTGGCGCCGGATCCGGCGCGGCCAGGCGGACATCGTGGTGGGGGCGCGCTCGGCCGTCTTTGCGCCGCTGCCCGCCCTGGGCATCGTGGTGGTGGACGAAGAGCACGATCCCTCCTACAAGCAGGAAGAGGTCCCGCGCTACCACGGCCGCGACGTGGCCATCATGCGGGCCAAGCTGCTGGGAGCGCCGGTGATCCTGGGATCGGCCACCCCCTCGCTGGAGAGCTTTCAGCGGGCCCAGGGGGGGCGCTACGGGCTGGCCCGCTTGCCCCAGCGCATCGAGGCACGGCCGCTCCCCCGAGTGGAGATCGTGGACCTGCGCCGCGTGGAGGGAGGCGACCGCCTGCTCTCGCCGGCCCTGTGCGCGGCCCTGGCGGAGTGCCTGGCGCGGGGCGAGCAGTCACTGCTCTTCCTCAACCGCCGAGGATTCTCGACGCTGCTCCTGTGTCAGGAGTGCGGGTCCGTGCTGGGCTGTCCCCGGTGCAGCGTCTCCCTGACCCACCACGCCACCCGGGGCCGCCTGCGCTGCCACACCTGCGACTTCGAGCGGCGACCGCCGGAGCGCTGCCCGCAGTGTCAGGGGAGCCGGTTGCGCTATCTCGGCTTTGGGACGCAGCAGCTCGAGGTGGCGGTCCAGGAGCGCTTTCCCCGGGCGCGGGTCGCGCGCATGGACCGGGACACCGCAGGGACGTGGCAGGCTGCGGCGCGCATTCTGGAGGACCTGGAGCAGGGGGCGATTGATATCCTGGTGGGGACCCAGATGATCGGAAAGGGCCACGACGTCCCCAACGTGACCCTGGTCGGAGTCGTCTCGGCCGACATGGCGCTCCACCTTCCGGACTTCCGGGCAGGCGAGCGCACCTTCGCCCTGTTGACGCAGGTGGTGGGCCGGGCGGGGCGGGGCGACCGACCCGGCCTGGCGCTCGTCCAGACCTTCAATCCGGATCACTATATCCTGCGTGCCGTGCAGACGCAGGATTACGCCGCCCTGTGGGAGGCGGAGAGCCGCTTGCGGCGCGAGCAGGAGCTTCCGCCATTCGCGCGGGCTGTCCTGGCGGTGCTGAGCAGCCCGCAGGCGGATGCGGCCGAGGCAGCGGCAAAGGAGTTCGCGCGGCTCCTCCGCGCGCGGGGGATCGGGGCCGGCCACCTGAACGGCCCAGCGCCCGCGCCACTCTATCGGGTCCGGGGGCGCTACCGGTGGCACCTGCTGGTACGCGGGCCGGATGCCGGCCGCCTCCGCTCCGCCGTGAGCGAAGCCGGCCGGCGACTCCGGGCCTCCCCGGCAGGACGAGGCGTCCGCCTGGATCTGGACGTCGATCCGGTATCCGTCTGTTGACCGGGCGCTCCTCACCTTTCCCGGAGGCCGCAGCGAGCGCGACCCAGCACAGATGACATCGATCTTCTGCCGCGGCGGATCCGTGCGACCCTTTCCTTGAACGCCCCGCGAGGCCCCGCCCATCAGCACTCGAGAGACCCTTCGGCGTTCCCCCACCCCCCCCGTGCGGGATCACTCCAACGGGCGAATCGGTACCACCCCGATCAGTCGGGGGGGGAAATTCCGTTGACTTCGGGTTAACGGTTGCTATAGTTGCGATTACGTGGGGGGCTGCAGGATGTAGATGTAGTGGATGCGAAGTTGCGACCGACACGGGCGGAAGGCGTGGTGATGGAGAGAGAGGGGCAAGCGGCGGGACCGGCGTCGGGCGCCCCCGGGCCGGCCTTCGTGAAGGATCTCGAGGAGCTCCTGGTCTCGCTTCGCCGATCCTCGAAGGACCTGTCCTTTTATCCGCCGGGGCATCCCCTGTTGAATCGCTCGCTGGAGCGTGCCGTGAGCCAGCTCCGTGGGGTGCTGGACGCCCGCGCGCCCCTGGCGCTGGTTGTCAGCCGGACGGGATTCAGCTTCGAAGGGCGTCCCGTCGGCGCAGAGAACCAGCAGGTCGTCTCCATGGCAGGCGAGCTCTTCGTGAAGCGCGTCCAGCGCATCTTCTTCGCCCAAGAGGTCGAGTTGCACGAGGTGACTGCCTTCCTGCAGATGCTCACCAGCGACCCCAAGCTTATTTTCCAGGCAGGGGGGCCCGCAAAGTTTCTGGCGGCGCACGATGTCCATCGGATCCAGGTCAACGAGTTCGATTTCCAGCGTCTGGGTGACGCCTCGGGTTCCGGGGGACGAGGGACCGGGACCGGTGCCGGGGGCGAAGGGGAGATCGGGAGAGGGGGAGCCGTCGGCCCTGGACAGGGGGCCGGCGCAGGCGGGGCGGGCGGTCCCGGCGGGATCGGCGCGGCCGGGCCGGGGCAGGCGGCCCATATGGGCGGCACGGTGGGCGGACTCGGGCCCGTGGGTGCTGCGGGTGGGGCCACGGGGGTCGGCGTCTCGGACCCTGCCCTCGCAGGTCAGGGATCGGGGGTCCAGGATGGCCCAGGGGCGGGCGGTCCGGCAGGTGGAGCCGGGCACGGAGGCGGCGCGTCTGCGCAGACAACGGTCGGGCCCGGGGCGGACCAGGAGCCTTCGATCGCAGAGGCGCTCCTGGCGTCCCTCAAGTCCAAGGAAGAGCAGACGGTTGATTCCCTCCTCCGGCGGCTCGAGGCCGAGGCCGCCTCGGGCGGCGTGGCGGGGTACGAGTGGGCGGCCACGCGGCTCGAGACGGCTGCCACTCAGGCCGCCGGTGAGGGACGCCTGACCGAGGTCGTGGTGATCCTGCGGAGTTTTCTCCGGCACCGGCAGGACGAGAACCTCAAAGCGCCGATTCGCGAGCGAGCGGCACAGGCGGTGGACGCGGTCGCGACTGAGGGAACTGTGGCCTCCCTGATCGAGCAGCTTGGGAGTCCGGGCACTGTATCGGGGGCGGAACTCGCGGAGGTCCTGGTGGGTCTGGGAGCCACCGCGATTCCCCCGCTCCTGGGCCGACTGGCCGCGGAGGACCAGGAGGCGACGCGCGCGCGACTCGTGGAGATCCTGGGCCGGTTCCGGGAGGTGGCGCTTCCCCACCTCACCGAGGCGGTGCAGCAGGCGGGTCAGGATCTGGCGTGTGACCTGGCCAAGATCCTGGGCGAGATCGGCGGGGAAACCGGCGTGGTTCTCCTGGGCCGCCTGGCCCGGCACCGAGAGGTGCAAGTCCGCACCGAGGCGATCCGCGGGCTCGCGCGAATTGGGGCGATGTCGGCCCACAGGTTGCTCATGCAGGCCCTCCGGGATCCGGATACGAGCGTGGTCGAGTTGGCCCTCGGCTTCCTCGGAGCGGCGCGGGTGCGGCAATCCGTCCCTGCGATCCTGCGCCTGGCGGGTCAGCCAGTTCTGGCGGGATCGGCCTTCACCGTGCGAAAGGCCGCCGTGGTGGCCCTCGGCGCCGTGGGGGACCCGGCCCTGGTCTCATTCCTGACCACGCTGCTGTACACGCGGACATGGTTCCGCCGGGCCGCCGGCGACGAGATTCGTCTGGCGGCGGCCCAGGCCCTGTTGAGCATGGGACGGCCCGAGGCGCGCGAGGCGCTCGAGAAGGGCTCGCGTTCCCGCCGGGGGGACGTCCGCCGTGCCTGCACCGCCGCACTCCAGAAGGGGGTCACCACTGCGCCTGCCAATCCGTGACGCCGTGACCGCGGGCGACGGGACTGCCTGGATCCCAGGCGCCGTCCTTGCGGGGACGTGACCCGGGGACTCGCCCATGGATGTCCTGCTTTCACTGGAATCTCTGCTCCGGAACCTTCAGGCCGGGATCAAGAGCGTCGGGATGTATCCGCCCACCCATCCCAGCACCGCGAAGTTCTTCACCCGCGCTGTGGAGGACCTGGAGACGATCCTGCGCGAACAGGACTCCCTGGTCCTGGGCGTGGTGGATCACGCCCTGCTCGCGCGGGGCATCCCCTTCGTCGGTGCCGAGGCGGTGGCCCTGGCGTTCGCCCACCGATTGGAGGAACGGGGGATCGGCAGTCTCGAGTTCCTGCGGGGCTGCCGGTCGGAGGACGTGTCCCAGTGCGTCCAGGTGCTGGGCATGGCGCCCGAGGCCTTCAAGCAACTGGGCCGTCTGGAAGAGATCCTCGTCCAGCGGGGGGTCCAGGCCATCCGGCTGTCGAGTCGAGTTCTCACCATGGGCGATGGGGAGGGCGAGGTTGGCGAGGGCAGTGGGGCCGGGACGGGAGGCCTGGGCGGGGAACCCACCGGCATGGGCCGCGCCCTGGCGGTGTACCACGAGGCGGTCGGCTCGGCCAAACGGATCCTGAGCGAGACCCGGATGGGGAAGATCCCCTCCCTGGCCGAGGCGCAGACGACCGTGGCAGGGCTGATGGATGGCGTCTTCCACGACCAGAATGCCATGCTGGCCCTCACCATGATCAAGAGCTACGACGAGTACCTGTTCAACCACTCGGTGAACGTGGGGGTGCTGTGCATCGCGCTGGGCCAGAGCCTGGGGCTGGACAGCGAGACCCTCAAGGAAGTGGGGCTGGGTGCCCTCCTGCACGACATCGGGAAGGTGAACTGGCCGGAGGAGTTGTATCAGAAGCCGCGGGGGCTCAGCGACGAGGAATGGGCCCAGGTCCAGCGCCACCCCCTGGACGGGGCCGAGATTGTGAAGAAGATGGGCAACGTCAGCCAGGCGACCCTGGACGTCGTCCTGGAGCACCACCTGCGCTATGACCGCAAGGGGTATCCCGTGATCGACCCGGACAAAGACCCGAGCTTCTTCGGGATGATCGCCCAGCTGGCGGACGCCTATGATGCCATCACGACGGTCCGCACCTACCAGAACGCCTTCGAGCCGTCCAGGGCGGTGGCGCGGATGCAGACGCTGGCGGGAACGGTCTTCGACCCGAAGCTGCTGGAAGCTTTCGTCCGGATGGTGGGGATCTACCCGGTGGGGAGTCTCGTACGGCTGAGTTCCGGGGAGCTGGCGCTGGTGGTGAAGGCGAACCCGACTGACTCGTCGCGCCCCATCGTGCGCCTGCTCTTCGACCGGACGGGGCGCCGGCTCGCCGAGGAGCGAGACGTGGACCTCACGGAGCGGGATCCGGGCACCGGCCAGCCCAAGCGGTCCATCGTCATGGCTGTGGATCCCGCCACCAAGAACTTCGACGTGGCGAAGTATCTGGCCGCCCAAGGCCAGGGCGAGGCCGGGGCCGCCCGCGCCTCAACCGGATAGATCGCCACTCACCTCCAGTCGGCCCAGCGCCGCGGCCGCCAGGCGCCGCACCCCCGGATCCGGATCCTCAAGCAGGGCGGTCAGTCCCTCGGTCGCCCTGGCGTCCCCCAGCCGCTCCAGCGCCCCGATCACCTTTCTCCGCAACTCCGGATCGGGATCCTGCGACTGGGCCAGCAACGCCTCGGTCAGGCGCCGATCCTCGAAGGCCCCCAGCGACTCCACCGCCACCATCCGGACGTTCAGGTCGGGGTCGTCCAGCATCTCCATCATTGGCCCGATGACCCGCGGGTCGCGCCGCTCGCCCAGAAGCCGCACGGCCGTGGCGCGAAGGTCGGGACGGGGGTTTCGCAACACCTGGATGAGGCCGCCCAGCGCCCGTTCGTGCCGCAGCTCGGCGAGGGCGTACATGGTCCGCATCGCGACAGCCGGATCGGGGGAGTCGAGGGCGGCCAGCAGGTCGTCCAGCACGCGGTACGTATCCAGCCGCTCCAGGCTCTCCGCGGCGGCCTGGCGGACGGCTGGGTCCTCGTCATTCAGACAGCGGGACAGCGCTTCCAGCAGCGCTTCGTTCACCTCGGGCATGGGTTCGTCCTCCCGGGTACCCTCTGGATACCCTCCGGGTCGCCTCCGGGTGCGTGCGGTTGAGTTGCGGCGGGAAGTGTAGTAGGATCGCACAGTTCCTGTCAAGGACTGTGGTGGAGACGAGCCGGGGGAAAGCATGCGGCGCTCGCGCGTGGCAGTAGCGCAGATCGCCCCGATCCTGGGGGACGTGGAGAAGAATCTCGCCCTCCACGAGAAGGCGGCGCGGGAGGCCATCTCGCAGTCGGTCAACCTGCTGGTCTTCCCCGAGCTGAGCCTGACCGGCTACTTCCTCAAGGACCAGGTGACCTCCGTCGCCCTGACGGAGCACGCGCCGGCGCTCGACGTTCTGCGAAACCTGAGCCATCGGGTGGCCATGGTGGTGGGCTTCGTGGAGGAGGCGCCTGGCCACCGCTTCCACAACGCCGCTGCCTACCTGGAGGGCGGCGAGATCCGCCACATCCACCGCAAGGTCTACCTGCCCACCTACGGGATCTTCGACGAGCAGCGCTACCTGGCGGCCGGCGCACAGGTCCAGGCCTTCGACACCGCCCTCGGCCGCATGGCCATCCTGATCTGCGAGGACCTGTGGCATCCCGCGACTGCGGGAATCGCCGCCTGGGACGGGGCCGAGATCATCCTGTGCCCGTCGGCCAGCCCGGGGCGGGGCCTGGGCCAGGCGGAGCCGTTCCAGAACGCCAGCACGTGGGAGCGGGTGATCCGCGCCTATGGGGACCTGTTCACCTGCTTCGTGGTGTACGCCAACCGGGTGGGGTACGAGGACGGGGCCTGCTTCTGGGGAGGTTCGGAGGTGGTCGGCCCCACGGGACAGGCCCTGGCCAAGGCACGCTACCTGGAGGAAGAGTTCCTGGTGGTGGAGGTGGAAGGGGGCGCCCTGCGGCGGGCGCGGGTGGCCAATCCACTCCTCCGGGACGAGCGGCTGGAATTGACGCTGCAGGAGGTGCAGCGGATCCTCCGGGCGCGCGGCGGAGACCCGGGATAACCCATGGTGGACCTTCGGCTGAACTGCGATACGGTGCGCCGGGTCCTCACCGGCTTCATCGACAACGAAGTGAGAAAGGCGGGATTCGAGCGCGTGGTCGTCGGCCTGTCGGGCGGGGTGGACTCGTCGCTCTCCGCATTCTTGGCCGCCGAGGCGCTGGGTCCCCAGAATGTCTGGGGCATCCTGATGCCCTACCGCACCTCCAACCCCGAGAGCGCCACCCACGCCACGCTGGTGGTGGAGGCCCTGGACATCCACAACCTGACCGTGGACATCACGCCCATGGTGGATGCCTACTTCGCCACTTTCACGGATGCGGACAATGTCCGGCGCGGGAATAAGATGGCCCGCGAGCGCATGACCATCCTCTTCGACCATTCGGCCCGGCTGGGCGGCCTGGTCTTGGGGACCAGCAACAAGACGGAGCTGCTCCTGGGCTACGGAACGCTCTACGGCGACATGGCCTCGGCCGTCAACCCCCTGGGCGATCTGTACAAGACCCAGGTGCGCCAGCTCGCCCTGCACCTGAAGGTCCCGACCGTCATCGTGGAAAAGCAGCCCAGCGCCGACCTGTGGGCGGGCCAGACGGACGAGGCGGAACTGGGGTTCACCTACAAGGAGGTGGACCGGGTCCTGTACCTCCTGGTCGATCAGCGGTACGAGGTGGCCGACCTGATCGCGGACGGATTCGACGAGCGATTCGTGCGCGCCGTCTATCACAAGGTCCAGGCCTCGCAGTACAAGCGCCGGCTGCCCGTGATCGCCAAGGTCTCGTCCCGGACGATTGACCGGGACTTCCGGTACCCGCGAGACTGGGGACGCTAGGACTGTCGATTGGTCAACTTGTCGATTGGTCAATTGGGAACTACACGGCGTCCGTGACGAGTTGACCACTCGACTATTTGACCCCCAGGTCAACTGGTCGATTGGTCAATTTGAAACTGCGCGCTGTCTGAAACCAGTTGACTGCTCGACCATTTGACGACTTGGTGAGCATGGTCGTAGGCGTTCCGAAAGAGATCAAGGACAACGAGAACCGGGTGGCGGCGATTCCCGCCGGCGTCCAGACCCTGGTGTCGCACGGCCACAAGGTTCTGGTCCAGAAGGGGGCGGGGGCCGGCTCCGGGATCAGCGACCAGGCGTACGAGGCCGCGGGCGCCAAGACCGTCGGCACGGCGCGCCAGGTGTTCAAGGACGCCGAGCTGATCCTGAAGGTCAAGGAACCGCTGTCGCAGGAATACGACCTGCTCCGGCCGGACCAAGTTCTCTTCACCTACCTGCACCTCGCCCCGGATCTGGAACTCACCAAGGCCCTCCTCAAGCGCAAGATCATCGGGATCGCCTACGAGACCGTGGAGACCGCGGACGGCCGCCTGCTCCTCCTCGAGCCCATGAGCGAAGTGGCGGGCAAGATGGCTGTGCATATCGCGGCATACTATCTGGCCAAGCCGCTGGGCGGGCGGGGTGTCCTCTTGGGCGGCGTGCCGGGCGTGCCGCCGGCAACCGTGGTGGTCCTGGGCGGGGGGATCGTGGGGGTCAACGCGGCAAAGGTGGCGGCCGGGATGGGCGCGTGGGTCTATCTCCTGGAGGTGAACCCCCTCCGGATGCGGTATCTCGACGAGATCCTGCCCGAGAACGTCACCACGCTCATGTCCAACCGGATGAGCCTCGAAGAGTGCCTGCGGCGGGCCGACGTGCTGATCGGGGCGGTATTGATCCATGGCGCCAGGGCCCCCAAGCTCGTGACCCGGGAGATGTTGAAGCTCATGCGGCCGGGCGCCGTCATCGTGGACGTGGCAGTGGACCAGGGGGGCTGCTGCGAAACGACCCGGCCCACCACCCACAGCGATCCGGTGTACGTGGTGGATGGGATCGTCCACTACTGCGTGGCCAACATGCCGGGGGCCTACGCGCGGACCTCGACCTTTGCCCTCACCAACGCGACCTTCCCCTACGTCCAGCAGCTCGCCGACAAGGGCTGGCTCCAGGCGGCCCGAGAGAATCTCGAGGTCACCAAGGGCCTGAACGTCGTTCGGGGGCACCTGACCAACCAGCCCGTGGCGCTTGCCCACCACCTGCCCTACGTCCCGTGGACCAAGGCGGCGGCGTGACCCCCTGTAGGGGCGACATTCATGGCGCCCTTCTGCGTCTCCGTGTCGGCCGTGTGGCGACATTCATGACGCCCATTTTATATCCGCAACGCAAACCCCTCCGTCTCGCGGGATACGATTATCGAACCGGGGGGGCGTATTTCGTGACCATATGTACGAAGGATCGGGTATCCTGGTTCCGGAAGAGCGCCATTGCCAGGATATTCATGGAAACGTGGGAGAGCCTTCCGGGTCGAATCGCGGGAGTTCGCCTTGATGTGTTAGTTGTGATGCCCAACCACGTCCATTTCATCGTTTGGATGGCTGACAGGAGACCTTCGAATCCTTCGATCTCACTCGGAGAAACGATCAGGCAACTCAAGGCAGTTGTATCCAGGCGGGCCCGTCTGGCCGGCTATGCAGGTTTTGCCTGGCACCGGAATTACTACGAGCATGTTGTCCGTGATGGTCGAGATCTGCGCCGAATTCGGGAATACATCAGGGACAATCCGTCCGCCCACGAAAGAGACCACGAGAACCCAGACGGGGGTATCGCTTAGGCGGAGAAGCGAGCGCGATGGCGGAAGAAGGCGGGCGCGATCAATCGCGCCCTTACGATATTCCCTCAGGGGTCCGGGAACGGATCCTACGGGAGAGCCTCGTCGCGTGGCGGGGGCAGGGCCTGATCAGCGAGGAGCAGTACGACGTGCTCCTGGCCCAGGTCGAGGTAGCGTCGGCGCCGGCGGGCCCGGCGCGGCCCCAGCGGGCCATCGTCCACGAGCGGAAGTTGGGCCGCGGCGTCAGCATCCTCATTAACCTCGGCGCGATCATCCTGGCCGCCGGCCTGATCATCTTTTTTGCCAGCAACTGGATCGAGTTTGGGCGCGCCGCCAAGATCGCCAGCTTGTTCGCCCTCACGCTGTTCTTCTATCTGGTGGGATTCGAACTGACGCAAGAGGGCCGGTGGAACTTCCCCAAGCTCGGCCTGGCCCTGATCTTCCTGGGCTGCGTCATGTTCGGGGTGGATATCCTCCTGCTGGCACTGATCTACGACCTCACAGCCGAGCATGCCTGGGCCCTGATGATGGATGCCGCTGCCTGGCTCGCGATCGCCTACCTGGTCCGATCCCGGCTGGTTCTGTTCCTGGGCCTGATCGGGGTCGTGTCCTGGTTCGGGGCCGAGGTGGGCTACCTCTGGGGCGGGTACTGGATCTACCTGGGCCGGCCGCTGCACTTCATCGGCCTGGGCGCCTGCCTGGTGGCGATGGCCGGCATCCACGGGTGGCGGGGGCAGCGCAGTTTCGCGGCGCCCTTTGCCCTGGTCGGTCTCCTGTTGATCTACCTGTCCACGCTCATCCTCTCGATCTTCGACGTGCAAAAGGGCTTCCGCGCGGAGACCTGGTCTGCACCGGTGGCTGTCTGGCTCATGCTCATCGGGCCGTACCTCTTCGTCCTGGCAGCCCTCGTCTTCATTCACGTGCGCTGGCAACGGACCAGGATGACCGATCCGCCCGCCTTGGTGGTCCTCTTCCTGCTGGCCCTCATGCTCTTGAGCAGCGTGATCGCCTGGACCCCTGGCCCCAGGGAGATCTGGTTCATCCTGCTGCTGACGCTCTTCACCTCGGCCGGCATCTACCTGGGGATCGCCTGGGAGAGTTCGGTGTTCCTGAACACCGGCATCGTGTTCTTCGCCCTGAATGTCTACACCCGCTTCTACGAGTACTTCTGGGATGCCATGCCCAAGTCCCTCTTCTTCATCATTGGCGGGGCCACCCTGATCGCCGGCGGTATCTGGGTCGAGCGGATCCGGCGCCGGCTTGTCCAGCGGTTCGCGGGGGGTTTGGCATGACCTCGACTTCTCGCCCCCGCCGGTCCCGCCGCGGCCTGATGTACCTGATTGTCGCGATCCAGGTGTTGATCCTGGGGGGCATCGTGGCCTCCCAGGAGATCAACCGCGGCCTGGATTCGAGCGTGCGGGTGGACCTGGAAATCTCCCAGGCGCAGGCGCGGAAGGATCCATTCCGCGGGGCCTCCGTCTCGGGACAGCCGGCGCTGAATCTCGATGGCACGAACGCGACGGTGCCACCGGAGCGATTCCAGCCCGGCGAGCGGGTCCTGGTCTTCTTCGCCATAGAGCCCGGTCGTCGGCCCCGGATCACCCAGGTCGAACGGCGAGGCTGGCGTGCGGACCCCCTGTTCAGTGCGGACAACTTCAGCGTTCCGGGAAAGGTGCAGCGAGAGGGCAGGGCGAGAGCGTTTTCAGGAGGGGGCGGTGGGCTGGTTGCCCGGGTGGGCAAGCCACCAGTGCTGGTGGAACTCGATGTGCCCGCTTCGATTCCCATCGAGGATGCAGCGCTCGAGCAACTGTCGGGGCCAAGCCTGATCCGGGCCAGCCTCCGCCGAGGATTTCTGGGGCATCGGTACCTCACCGACGTCCGATTGATCGGCCGGGGGTGGACAGGCGAGATCAGCTTTGCGTATGACGAGACCCGGGATCGGCTGATCGTGCTCGCGCCCAAGCAGGAACGCCATGATTCGAGGCGTTTTTCCACGGATCGGCAGGGACAAACCGAAGTCTTCTTCTTTGACGGCGAGGGGAAGGAGGCCGGCTCGGCCGAGGTGGCCGGACGCCTCGTCGAGGGGGCGATCAACCCCGCGGATGGCACCCTCCTGGGGCTGCTGACCAAGGACGCCTGGGGGCACTCGAATGTTCACCTCGTTCGGATTGCCGAGAACGGCCAGGTGGTGCAGCAGGGCCAGCAGATCGAATACGAGCGCGTCGTGGGATTCAATGCGGGGGAAGGCGCGGTGTGGGTCCTCGTCGGTGCGCCCGGCTCGCCCCTGCAGCCGCCCTTCTTCGTGGATTCGCTGACCCTGGGAGGGCTGAAGGGGCAGCGGCTGGGTCCGTTCGCGTCAAAACCACGAATCGTCCTCGCCGTGGGACAGCAGGTCTGGGTGGTCGAGCCGGAGCAGCATCGCGTGACCCGCCTGGACCGCGGCACCGGACGCACTGAGCGGGAATATCGGGACGTGAATCGCCCGACGGATATCGCCGTTGACGCGGGCGGCCTCGTCCTGATCGAGGCAAACCAGACGCAGCTCAGCAGGTTCTCCCTGGAGGGTCAGCTTCTCTGGCGGATCCCGAGGTTCCAGGGCCTGGCCTGGGTTATCCCCGAGGGGGCGTCCGGTGGGGGTTGGGTGGGGGCGCAGCGCTTCGAGGGACGGGACGGCGGCGTCTTCCGGTACGAGGCCGATGGGAAGGTCTCGCGGGTGTCTGGCCTCGTGGCCCCCCGAGTGGCCAGCGAGTGGAATCGCGGACGTCTTGCCCCGGACGCGATCCGCGCAGCCAGGCAGGGTCGGGTCTATATCCGGGAGGGCCAGGCGATCTCCATCCTGGGCGTGGACGGAAGGCTGCTCAAGCGGGTCGAGGGGTTTCGCTACAAGACAGAGCAGCGCGTCCGGGGGTGAGCCAGTTCGGCCAGCTTCAGAGTTCTTGCCGGTGGATGGAGACAGGGAAGTCGGAGAACCGGATGAGCCTCAACATGAGTCGGAGCGGAGCGAGTAAACTGCAAGGGCGGCTGCGTCGGGCCAAGCGCGTTGCGGTCCTGACGGGCGCCGGGGTCTCGGCGGAAAGCGGGGTGCCGACGTTCCGGGGGACGGACGGGCTGTGGCGCCAGTATCGCGCCGAGGACCTGGCGACGCCCGAGGCGTTCCGCCGGGATCCGAAGCTGGTCTGGGAATGGTACGATTGGCGGCGACAGCTCATCGCCAAATGCCAGCCGAACCCGGCGCATCAGGCCATCGCGGCACTGGAGCGTGACGCGCCGGAGTTCCTGCTGATCACGCAGAACGTGGACGGCCTGCATCGCAAGGCGGGGAGTGTCCGGCTCGTGGAATTGCACGGCAACCTGTGGCACGTCCGCTGCGTTCGGGACGAGCGAACCATGGAAAACTTCGACGTGCCCCTGCGGCAGATCCCTCCTCGATGTGAGTGCGGCGCGCCCCTCCGGCCCGAGGTGGTCTGGTTCGGCGAGGCGCTGCCGGCGGAGGCCCTGCGTCAGGCATTCGACGCTGCCGAATCCTGCGAGGTCTTCCTCGTGGTCGGGACTTCCGCTGTCGTCCAGCCGGCCGCGTCCCTGCCCATGATTGCCAGGGGGCACGGCGCCTACGTAGTCGAAGTGAACCTGGAGCCGACGCCCCTGACCTCCATCGCCCACGAATCGCACTACGGAAAAGCCGGCGAAATCCTCCCCCGCCTCCTCGGCTTTCCTTCCGGCCGTCCCGGCTCCGACAATTTCGAATTTCGAAATTCGAATTTCGCAATCTCTCCACCCGATCCCCACCGGTGAGGCATGTTCACCCTGAGGCTGGCCAGCGGAAAAGAGGCGAGAATCCTCGGGGGACACCCGTGGATCTACCGGAGCGAGATCGCCCGGGTCGAGAGCGAGGGCGAGCCCGGCGCCATCGCGGAGGTCCGTGACAGTCGCGGCCGGTTCTTGGGTCAGGCGATGGTGAACCTGAAGTCCCAGATCGCCGGTCGCCTGCTCTCCCGAAGCGAGGAACCGATTGATGCCACGTTCTTCGAACGCCGCATCGCCGAGGCGGTGGCCCGCTGCGGTCGTTCGGTGAAGGGGCCGGATGCGTGTCGCCTGGTCTTCGGCGAGGCAGATCACCTGCCGGGCCTGATCGTGGATCGGTACAGCGACCTCCTGGTCATCCAGATCCTGACGGCCGGGATGGAACGGGTTCGAGACACGATCCTGGCAGCTCTGCGTAGCGCAATCCAGCCTCGCGCGATCTACGAGCGGAACGATGCCTCCCCACGGAAGCTGGAGGGACTGGAACTCCGCAAGGGCTTCGCCTGGGGCCGGGGGGAGACCGGCCTCTGGATCCAGGAGGGCGACCTGAGCTTCTTTGTCGAGGTGGCCGAGGGGCAGAAGACCGGCTTCTTCCTGGACCAGCGCGAGAACCGTCAGGTAGTCGCACGGCTGGCAAGGGGTCGGGAGATCCTGGATTGTTTCTGCTACTCCGGTGGATTCGGCCTGAGTGCCGCCGCCGGGGGGGCCGCCGCTGTCACCGGGATTGACCTGTCAGCCGAGGCGATCGCGTGGGCCGAGCGGTCGGCGGAGCGCAACGGACAGTCGTCCCGGTGCACGTTCATGATGGGCAATGCGTTCGATGCCCTCCGGGCGTTCGACCGGGAGGGGCGGCGGTTCGGCATGCTGATCCTGGATCCTCCCGCCTTCACGAAGGGAAAGGAAGCCCTGGCGGGCGCCCTGCGCGGCTACAAGGAGATCAATCTCCGCGCCATGAAATTGCTGGCCCCCGGGGGAATCCTGGTCACCTGTTCCTGTTCGTATCACGTGGATTCCCCCACGTTCCTGGGGATGCTCAGAGGATCGGGCGCGGATGCCCACAGAGAACTTCATCTCCGGGAACTTCGCACGCAGGCCAGCGACCACCCGATTCTCCTCGCTGCGAAGGAGACGCAGTATCTCAAGTGCGCGATCCTGGAGGCCCTGAATTGATTTCACCCCGCTGCCCTCTCGCCGGCGGGGCCGTTCGAGGTTCAATGTTCGATGTTCAACGTCGAACATTGCACGTTGCACCCTGACTGCCGGGGTCAGCGGTTTGCCGGGGAGGAGGGAGCGATGACCCAGCAGTCAGTCCCCTGGCGGTGCGGCGTGTGCCGGAAGGAAATGCGGGGATTGTGGGCGGTCCTGACGCGGAGGCCCTTTCCGGTTTGCTCCCGGTGCCGACTGATGGTGCACCACGGCTGCCTGAGCCGGGAAAATCCACCCGTCTGTCGGCGCTGTGACGGGAAACAGCCAGAGAGCCCACAATGATGACCGAACGTGATTGGAACCGGCCAGCTTCCGACTCGGCTATCACAAATGGGTGGCTGTAAAGGTGATTGACTTCCGGGGGCCGGGAGTGGTAACGGTGGTAGCCTTGGCAGAAGAAAGAAAACCTGATGCCCGGAGGGGAACTGATGAAGGGGAAGAGTATTGATGAGCAGATGAAGGACCTTCCTCCCGACCTCCAAAAGGAGGTTGAAGACTTTGTGGAGTTCCTTTTGGAGAGGCGGCTGAGGAAGCCCCGGGGGAAGCCGGACTTCGCCTGGGCTGGAGCGCTGAAGGATTTGCGAGATCAGTACACGTCCGTCCAGCTCCAGCATAAGATATCAGAGTGGAGGATCGGAGAGAGGTGAGGGGCCTCATCGACACGAACATCATCCTCGAAATGATCCTCGACCAGGCGAGGGCGGACGAGGCACGCGCTCTCCTGATCCAGATCGAGGAACATGAGTTCTTCCTCTCCGATTATTCTCTCCACTCCATAGGCCTGCTTCTGTTTCGCCGAAAGCAGCATCACACCTTTCGGCAGTTCTTGAACGATATGATAGTGCGTGCTGGAATGGTAGTTGTGTCTGTGCCCGCGGGTGAATTGGAATCGGTCATCGCGGCGGCTCAGAGATTCAACCTGGACTTCGACGACGCCTACCAGTATGTCGCTGCGGAAAGGTACAACCTTACCTTGGTGAGTTTCGACAGCGACTTCGATCGCGCGGAACGAGGCAGGAAGACTCCGGCAGAAATTCTGCGCGGTAGCTAAGTTCAGCCATCGCTCCGTTCATTCTCCAGCCCGCTGAGCAAGAGTACCTTGCGGAACGCCCTTTCAGGGCCTTACCTGCATGACGGACAATTCCATTCCCTGGCGCTGCGGGATCTGCCGAAAGGAGCTAGAAGAGGAATGGGCGACCCTGTTGAGGAAACCATTCCCGATCTGTTCGCGGTGTCGGCCGATGGCCCATCACGGCTGCCTGGCGAAAGACGATCCTCCTGTCTGCCGCCGCTGCGCCGCCGCGAAACCCGACGCTCCGCCCAGTTAGCCTAAAAAGTTGATTCATGGCCAAGCAAAACCAGGAACTTAGTCCCTAAATGGGGTCCGGTACCTATTTCGGTAGGCCCCAAATGGTGTCCGGTACTTATTTCGGGATCTAGTCCGAATCCGGAAGGAGGTGTGCCCAAATGAAGCGGACACTCTGGACGGTCGGCGGGGCGATAGTTGGCTCAATAACCTTCTCGGTATCATTCGTTCTGATAATGAGCCTTACCCCAGGGGGAAGTCTGATCGAGCGGCTGATGATCGGAGCATTTGGAACGAAGCTGGCAGAACACATAGCCACCATTACAATTATCTTCGGAATGATGCTCGGAGCAATTGGAGGAGGCGTCGCTGGATGGCAATACGCTTCCAGAAGTCAGACTGAAGGCGGCAGTGACAGGGCAGCGAGGTCTGAGGATCTGGATGCCTGCGTGGCGAAAGGAATTGAGGCTGCTATCGCCAGAATAGTCGAAGGCAAGGTTCAGCTCTATAATGCGTGGCTTCACACGCTCAAGAATCGAGACAAGGTGATCCTATCACTGCTGGAGAACTACGCCCTCGGCCTCGCCATTGCCTCAGTCTGGCCGAGCCAGACAGATCGAAAATGGCAAGAGCGAGTTTTAGACCTTGCCTCCAAAAGGTCATTCGCTTTCCTGCGCGACCGCAGATTATGGACGGACGATGTACAATCTCTTGAGACGTTGATGAGCGAGTGCCATTCACATTGGAATGCGGCGTACGCGAAGCAAAAGGATACGGGGCCAAGTGGTTTCTACTGGGTTGCGGAGGAAGTAATGCTTACTGTTCGACCTGAAGATGATCCTGATATTGCGGTTATCGACGGATTGGCAGAGCAATTCTTCCAGACAGTAATTACATGGACGAAGCCCCTGACGAAATTACGCGATCAGTTAGGGCAGGTCGCGTCAGCACCATAGTAAGGTCCGGCATTACCGCAGTCTGCGGAGGTGCATGATGGCCAACCCGGACGCACTCCGACCAAACTACGTATCTTTCGATTTGGAAGCGCCTGTTTCCGTGCTGTTGGCTGGCCCCTCTGGTCAGTTCTTTTCCATCGCTTCGCTTGTGAGCATGCCCACCGGCGTGAGACTTAAGATGAGCAATGCTCCTCAGATGATGGAATTGACAGCCGAGGATCAAGACATCGCTGCAGCCTTCAAGCAACTGGTGCTGGATATCACATCGCGGGGCTTGACTCTCCGTGCCTGCGGGAATTGCGCAGCCTTTCGTTTCAGCTACATGAGCTACCAAATGTCCGGTGGGGAGAGGGGATACTGCGCCATCAAAGGGATCGCCAACACAGGGACACCCAATGATGTAGTAACCCTTCTCGATCGCTGCGACGCTTTTCGGCCTCGGGCCCCTGGCCGCTCATGGTTCGACGATGACGATTAGTACGTAAGCGCCAGCTCAGGACACCTTCGGAAGGTGGGGGGCTAATGATGAGCAAAATTCGATGTCCCTTTTGCGGGATCGTGCACCCCTGGCCCAAGCTATTTTCGCAGGGCGACCAAGGCTGGCTTCTTGACATCTCATGCTCTTGCGGAAGTAGGTGCCGTGGGTTTGATGAATCAAGTCGGAAAATAATCCGGACGCTCCTGGACGTCTTTGGTAGTTTCGAAGGCCTGGAAGGCCCGGTCCCAACTCGCGAGGGCGACCTGTATTTGCGAATCGATTCGAATATGGACGTTCACAGAGATCCAGCGACAGGGAAAGAATTGGCAATCCATCTCCTGTGGACACGACTTCTGGAGCGGAAAGGCAAAAGCGGGACACTCCCTGGGAACTGACCCAATCCAAGTCACCACCCGGAACCTGTTTATTGGTGTCCGGTACCTATTTCGGGTAATTTCGTTGGCGGCCTTGTTCGCCAGAGGCGGATTGGCGGTTTGATCGGGGGATGCATCCAGGAAGGTACTGGAAATCAGACCTCCAGAATGGGCCAACGCCCCGGCGACTGACACCCGAGCCGGTGCATGCTACTCTCGGCCAGTATCATCACGGGCACACACGAAGGAGGGTCTCATGAAACCACCGCTCTCGATGGCCGGCATCTCCCCCCCCATTCCCACACCCTTCGACGCAACTGGGGAGTTGGACCTGAAGGCGCTGGCCGCCAACCTGGAGAAATGGAATCGCTACCCCCTGAGCGGCTACGTGGTCCTGGGAACCAACGGTGAGTTCCCGTACCTGAGCGAGTCGGAGAAGCTGACCTACTTCGAGGCCGCCCGCAAGCACATCCCGCCGACCAAGCTCTTCATGGCCGGCACGGCGTGCGAGTCCACCCACAACACCATCACCCTGACCAAGAAGGCGGCGGCCTTGGGCGCGGACGTCGCCATCCTCGTCACGCCCAGCTATTACAAGTCCAAGATGGACGCGGCGGGACTCTCCCACTATTACCTGAACGTCGCCGACGCGTCGCCCATCCCCGTGAGCCTCTACAACATGCCGGCCAATACCAACGTGGACATGCCGGCCGATCTCATCATCACGCTCTCCCAGCACCCCAATATTCTCGGGGTGAAGGACAGCGGCGGGAACCTGGCGAAGTTGGGCGAGATCATCCGCTCGGCCCGCCCGGGCTTCCAGGTGCTGGCCGGCTCGGCCGGGTTCCTGTACCCGGCCCTTTGCCTCGGCGCCATCGGCGGAGTCCTCGCCCTGGCCAACATCGCGCCCCAGCAATGCTGCGACATCGTGAGCCTGTTCAAGTACGGCAAGCACGAGGATGCCAGGGAGCTGCAGCTCCGGATGATCGCCCCCAATACCGCCGTCACCGCCCGCTTCGGCGTGCCAGGCCTGAAGGCGGCCCTGGACTTGCTGGGCTACTACGGTGGCCCGCCCCGCAGCCCGCTGCTGCCTCTCAGCGATCCGCAGAAGGACACGCTGCGTAGCGTCCTGGCCGGGGCCGGAATCCTTGGAACGGGGATTGGGGGCTAGGGGCTGGGGGTTGGGGCCAAACCACGGGGATCAGGGGCTGGCGATTCCCCCCTAACCCCCAATCCCTGTTTTTAGAGTTAAACCTTGGAGGCGCGATGCTGTCCAATGGGTATGGGGGCGATGCTGCCCCGAGGAGGTGAGACCATGAAGATCATGCGGACTCTTGCCCTGGTCGGCTTCGTCGCCGCCGTCCCACCGGCGCAGGTCTGGTCCCAGGCGGGGCCACCGCCCGCGCCGCCGTCCCAGGAGCGTCCCATGAAGCGGGAGCTCCCGCCAGAGGCCAAGGCCATGATGGAGCGGCAGCGGGAGGAGATGCGGGCGCTCCGGGAGAAGCACCACCAGGAGCGTCAAGCGCTCCGGCAGAAGCTGATGCAGGAGCGAAAGGAGCGCGGCCTGCCGGGTGGCCCGCCGGAAAAGAAGTCGTAGTAGGCTGGCGATTTATCGCAGGCCCCTGGGCGACCTTCGCCACCGCGATGTGACCTGCGTCAGACCTTGGCCCGGATTTCGACGTGGGCCATCGCCTCGACGACCTTGACTAGGGCGGCGACGTCCAGGTCGCCGTAGCCGGCGGTCATGGCGGCGCGGTACATTTCCCGGGCGACGCTCGCGATGGGCAATGGAATCTGAAGGTCCCGCGCCAGCTCGGCGGCCAGGCGCAGGTTCTTGTCCATCAGCCGCAGGGCGAACCCAACCTTCTCGAAGCTCCGGGCGAAGATGGTGGGCCCGCGGCTTTCCATCATGCCGGTCCGGGCGCCACCGACCGAGGTGACCTCGGACACCTGGACGGGATCCAGGCCGGCCTTTACGGCCAGGGCCAGCCCCTCACAGATCACCTGCAGGACCGTCGCGCCGATCAGGTTGTTGATCAGCTTCATCGTGTGCCCGGCGCCGTTCGGCCCAACGTGGATGATCCGCTTCCCCATGGCCTGCAAGATCTCCAGGCATCGCTCGAGCACCTCGCGCTTCCCCCCGACCATGATGCCGAGCGTACCATCGGCCGCGTTGACCGGCTGGCCGGTCACCGGGGCGTCGAGCATCTCGATGCCGAGGCCGTTGAGCTCCGCCGCCAGGGCCTTCGAGGCCGTCGGCGAGATCGTGCTCATGTCTACGTAGATCATCCCACGGCGCAGGCCTTCCCGCAGGCCGTCCGCCCCCCGAACCACCTGCTCCACGTCCGGGGTGTCCGGCACCATGGTGATGACCACGTCGCTGGCTGCCGCCACCTCTCGGGGAGAGACCGCTATCTGGGCGCCCGCCTCTTTCAGCTCCGCCACCTTCCGGGCATTCCGGTCATACACGGTCAGGCTGAACCCCGCCCGCAGCAGGCAACGCGACATCCGGCTGCCCATGGTCCCTACGCCGATGAATCCCACCCGCGGCTTCGCCATACCGACTCTCCTTCAGCGGAATGACCAATGACAAATGACCAATGACCGACACCTGAACCACCAATTCACCAATCCACCAGTCCGCTGACCCCCAACCCCTAGCCCCCAGTCCCCAACCCCCGTCCTCTATCCCCCGTCCCCGGTCAGCTCAACTGATACTGCAGTTGATGCATCCGATAGTAGATGCCCTGCCTGGCCAGGAGTTCCTCGTGCGTGCCTTGCTCGCGGATGCGGCCCTTGTGGATGACCAGGATCCGGTCCACGAACTGGATCGTGGAGAGGCGGTGCGCCACGATGATGGCCGTCCGATCCTGCAGCAGGACGCGCAGGGCGTCCTGGATCAGCAACTCGGTCTCGGTGTCCACCGAGCTGGTGGCCTCGTCCAGGATCAGGATGGTGGGGTCAAACGCCAGGGCCCTGGCGAAGGAGAGGAGCTGACGCTCGCCCTGGGACAGCGTGGAGCCTCGCTCCTGCACTTCCTCCTGGTACCGGCGGGGGAGGCGTTCGATGAACCGGCTGGCGTGCACGAGACGCGCGGCTTCTTCGATCTGCTCCGGAGTGATCCAGGGGCTGCCCAGGGTGATGTTCTCGCCGATGGTTCCCGAGAACAGAAACACGTCCTGCAGGACGGTGCCGATGTGTTTCCGAAGGGCAGTCTTGTCCCACTCCCGGATGTCCAGGCCATCCACCAGGATCCGCCCGCGCTCTACGTCGTAGAACCGGCACAGGGCCGAGATGATGGACGTCTTGCCGTGGCCCGTGGGGCCCACCAGGGCGATCTTCTCCCCGGGCTCTACCCGGAAGGAGATACCGCGCAGGACCGGCTCGCCCGGGAGGTAGGACAGCCAGACGTCCTCGAACTCGATGGCCCCCCGCGCCACGCGGGGCTGCCGGGGCATGGACGGCGCCGTGATCTTCGCGGGCTCGTCCAGGAGGCGGAAGATCCGCTCGCTGCTGGCCATGGCGGCCTGGAAGATGTTGTACTTCTCCGCCAGATCGCGGATGGGCTGGAACATCCGCTGCACGTACTGGATGAACGCCACCACCACACCCGTGTGCACCGCTCCGTCCAGGATCATGCCGCCGCCCCGCCACAGGATGAGGCTGACCGTCACGGCGCTGCAGACTTCCACCAGGGGGAAGAAGATGGCGTTGTAGTGGATGCTCTTGAGCAGGGCGTCCCGGTTCTGGGTGTTGATGTCCTTGAACTTCAGGTAGTTTCGCCGCTCCTGGCCGAAGGCCTGGACCGTGGCCATGCCGGAGATGTTCTCGTTGAGGTAGGCATTCAGGCGCGAGAGGATGCGCCGGCTCTCGCGGTAGTTCTCTCGCGCTCTGGCGCGATACACGTTCGTCGCCAGGATCACCACCGGCAGCAGGGCGATCCCCACGAGGCCCAGGCGCCACTCCAGGAGCAGCATGGCCACGCCGATCCCGGCGATCATCAGGGTGTCACCCAGGAAGGCCACCACGCCGGAACTCAGCAGCTCGTTCAGGTTCTCGACGTCGTTGATGACGCGGGTCATGAGGCGGCCCACCGGGTTCCGGTCGAAGAAGGCCAGGTCGTGTCCCTGGAGGTGCCCGAACAGCCGCTGGCGGATGTCGTGCATCACCCACTGGCCGACGTACTGGGTGGTGTAGGAGTGGGCGAAGTGGAAGAGGAAGCTCAGGACGACCGCGCCCACGTAGGCGAGGGCCACTCGGTCCAGGCCGGCCAGGTCCTTGGCGGCGATGTGCTCGTCAATGGCCACCTTGACCAGATAGGGTCCCAGGAGCTGGGCGCCCGTGTACCCGGCGAGGAACAGGATGGCCAGGAGGACCAGAAAACCGTACGGCCGAAGGTAGGTGAGCAGGCGCAGGACCAGCCGGGCGTCGTACGCCTTGCCCAGCACCTCGTCGTCGATGTGAACGTTCGGCCCGTGCATGGTTACCCGTTCTCCCGCTCGACTAGGGCCTCCAGCTCGCTGGCCAGGAGCTGCTTCTGGTACAGACGGTGGTAGTGGCCTTCGCGGGCCAGCAGCTCCTGATGGGTGCCGCGCTCCGCGATGCGGCCGTCCTTCAGGTACACGATCTGATCCGCGTCCTTCAGCGTGGAGATCCGGTGGGAGATGAGGATCGTCGTCCGCCCCTCCATGGCGGCCTTCAGCTCGCTGAGGATGCGCTCCTCGGTCTGGACGTCCACGCTGGAGAAGGCGTCGTCCAGGATCAGGATGGGCGGGTTCTTGATCAGGGCGCGGGCCAGGGCCGTCCGCTGCTTCTGGCCGCCGGAGAGGCGCACGCCCCGCTCCCCCAGGAGGGTGTCGAACCGGTCGGCGAACTCCTGGATGCTGGGCAAAAGCGCCGCGACCCGCGCGGCCTCCTCCAGGTCCTCGACGGTGGCGTCCTGGCGGCCGAACAGGATGTTCTCGCGGATGGTCTCGGAGAAGAGGAAGATGTCCTGCGAGACGAGGCCGATGGAGGCTTTGAGGGTGGTCAGCGGGATGGTCCGGATGTCTCGCCCGTCCAGGAACAGGGTGCCCTCGGGCGCCTCGAACAGGCGGGGGATCAGGTTGACGAAGGTGCTCTTGCCCGCGCCCACTTCGCCGACGATGGCGCAGCGGCTGCCGGTCGGGATCGTGAGCGAGACGTCCCGCAGGACCCAGGGGCCCTCGAGGCCGTAGCGGAACGACAGGCCGCGGAACTCGATATCCCCGCGGAGGCGCCTGGGCCTTCCGTCCTCCCGCGTGAGGTACCCGGGCGCGACGGGCGTCTCCAGAATCTCTACCAGCCGGGCGAGGGCGGAGGTTCCCCGCTGGTACAGGTTCACGACGTACCCGATGGCCATCACCGGCCAGGTCAACATGGCGAGGTAGCCGTTGAACTGGACGAACTGGCCGATGGTGAGCTGTCCCGTGAGCACGCGCCGCCCACCCAGCCAGAGGACGATGGCGGCCGCCAGCCCGGAGAAGACGGCCATGAGCGGCCACAACAGGCCGCTGAGGCGGGCCGTGACCAGGTTCTTCCGCATGTACTCGGCGGAGAGATCGGTGAACCGGCGGAGCTGGTTCGCCTCCTGCGCGTGGGCCTGGACGACGCGAATGCCGGCCAAATTCTCCTGGACGAAGATGCTCACGCGCCCCAGGAACTGCTGCACCTCGCGGTAGCCCCGGTGGATGCGGTTGCCGAAGCCCAGCACCAGGAGCGTGATGCCCGGCAGCGAGAGGAGTGACCAGAGGGTGAGCCACGGGTCAATCCCGATCATCAGGGGCAGCGCCGCGAGGATGAGGAGCGCGCCGTCCAGGGCCGCCACGGCGCCGATCCCCAGCATCTCGCGGACCGACGCCAGGTCGTTGGTCAGGCGGGACATCAGGTCGCCGGTCTTCGTATGCTGGAAGTACGAGAGCGACAGGCGCTGGAGGTGCGCGAACAGGGCGTTGCGGAGGTCCCACTCGATGTTCCGGGAGAAGCCGAAGACGTTGGTCCGCCAGTAGAACCGGAAGACCCCCTGGACGACCGCGGCCAGGACGATCAGGGCGGGATAGCGGAGGAGACTCCACCCGTGGTCCCGGGCCACCGTCAGGCCATCCAGGGCCAGGCGGGTGAACCACGGGATCAAGAGGTGCACGGCATCCGTGCCCAGCAGGGCCAGGATGCCCAAAAAGAAAAGCCGGCGATGCCGGCGGAGGAATGGCCGGACGTGCTGCAGGAGCCTGGCGATGGCGAAGCCTCACACGAAAGGAGAAACTGCGAACGACGGAGTACACATTCTGCTATGTAACGGCAGAGTTTGCAAGGGCTTCATGCGGGACGTGTAGAGCTGGGAACGTAAGGCAGCCAAGGATTCGGGATGTGATCCCTGCCTGGGCGGAATTGCCGAACCCTGGCGCGCTTGGCGTCTTGGCGGTTCACTTTCGCTGTCCGGACTCAGTGGATCGCAGAGGCCAGGCCCCCCGGTAGATGAGGCCGCCAGCCATGACGGCGACAGGGGTCATATACTCGTGGACGGGGCTTCGCCTTCGACTTCAGGATTCCGTCCCCACCGGATTGCTTCCGGCTGGCGGTCGGTCCGCGGTGAGTTCCCGAATGACCCGCAGGATTTCCTCCAGCGGAAACGGCTTGCCCAGCACCCGATCCACCAGTCCCCGTTCGCTGGCCTCCTTCACCACCTGATCCCCCCAGCCGGTCATCAGGACGACCGGCAGGCCGGGGAGACGGCTCTTGATGGCGCGGGCGACGTCCCACCCGCTCACTTCCGGCATCACAAGGTCGGTCAACACCAAGTCTACCGGACTCTCGGCCAGGTGAGCCAGGCCGGCGGCGCCTCCGTCGGCCTCAGTGACGTGATGCCCAACGGTCCGGAGGAGGTCGCTGAGCGACTCCCGAACCCACGAATCATCGTCGATTAAGAGGATGCGCCGCGGGCCGGCAAGGGTCGCTCTGGCTTCCTGCCTCGCAACCACTGGCCCAAGGGCAACCTGGAACTGGAGCGTAACGGTGCTTCCCCGCCCTGGAGCCGAGGCGACCCGAGTGTGGCCGCCGTGTCGCTCCATAATTCCATACACCACGGCGAGCCCCAGGCCAGTCCCGTGGACCCCCTTGGTGGTGAAGAAGGGTTCGAAGATCCGACGGCGGATCTCCTCTGACATCCCGGTGCCCGTATCAGTCACGGTGAGTTCGACCCACTCTACTCCAGGCAATTGGGCAATTGGGCGATCTGGCAATTGGGCAGCTCCGGATTCCAGATTGCCGGATTGCCGGGTTGCCAGATCGCCAGTTCTTCCCGGGAGGGCCCGGGCACTCAGGGTCAGGACGCCCCCTTGCGGCATCGCGTCCACCGCGTTGAGGATCAGGTTGGTCACGGCCTCCCGCACCTCGGGGGCATTCCCCAGGATGTGAGGGACCCCATCCAGCGCGGTCCGGACCTCGATAACGCGCCCCTGGCGTTGCGGTTCGTCGCGCCAGTGCGGGCGGGTCATCTCCAGGGTCTCCTGCACCGCCCGGGCGAGATCGGTCGGGACCAGGGGACTCCGCGCCCGCTGGCGTGCGAAGTCCTGGAGCCGGCGGACGACGTGTGCGCCGTCAGTGACGGCGGTCTCCAGCGTCTTGAGCGTCTCGCGGGTCTCCGGGTCCGAGACCCGGAACCGGAGCAGTTCCACCCGAGCGAGAACAGCCGCCAGAATGTTGTTCAGGTCATGAGCGATGCCGGCTGCCATCTGGCCCAGGGCGCGGAGCTTCTCCGACCGGATCAACTCATCCTGCGCCTGCTGCAAGTCGCGGTAGGACATGTTCAGCTCGGAGAACAACTGCGCGTTCTGGATAGCAATGGCCGCCTGGTCGGCGAAACTCGTGAGGAGCGCGAGGTGGGCCTGGGTGAAGTCCGCCCCGGGCTGGGTGGCGTGCGAGGTGAGGACACCCAGGAACCGATCGCGGTAGAGCAGAGGAACGCCAATCACCGCGACCAGCTCTGTCATCCTGGGAACCCGGCGGGGGAAGTTCTGGTAGTCATTCACGATGAGCGACGCCCTGGTCTCGGCCACGATTCCGTTGACACCTTCGCCCAAGCGGAACTCCTGCTTCCTGACGTGTTCGGCCTCGCTCCCGTAGGCCGCGCCGAGTCGGAGAGTGCGGGTCTCCTCGTCCCAGAGGACGACCTGCGCATGCGGGGTGCCCAGGAGTTCCGTCGTCTTCACCGAGATCAGATGGAGGACTTCCGAGGGATCCAGCGAGGTGGTGAGGCTATGGGCGACCTCGTAGAGGCTCCGGGCCTCGCGGGCGGCCCGCTCGGTCGCATCGAGGAGGCGGGCGTTCTCGATGGCGATGGCGGCCTGGGCGGCGAACAGGCTGAGCGTGTTCCGATCCAGCTCGGTGAAGTGCCTCCCCACGCCCTGATTGTCCACGGTGATCGCCCCGAGCAGTCGATCGTGATACAGGAGGGGCTCTGCCAGGACGGCGGTGATCTCGGTGCGCTCCAGGAAGAGGCGGTGCGCGTATTTGGAGGTCCGATAGTCGTTCAGCATCAGCCCCTCCCGCCGTTGCGCGACGGTCCCCGCGACCCCCTCGCCGAGGCGGAGGCGCACGTCCTCCAGCCACTCCCCGTGCCCGTGCCAGGCCTCGGGGACGAGGCATTCGGCCGCCTCGTCCCACAGCCAGACCACGCCCGAGACGGCCCCCACCAGCTCCGCCGCCCGGCGGTCGATGAGCCTCAGGAGGGTCGTGAGATCCAGCTCCCGGGTGATCTCCTCCGTCACCGTGCGGACCGCTTCAAGCTGTCGCGTCCGGTCGGCCAGCGCCTCCGCGGCCCGCTTGCGCTCGGTGATATCCACGTACATCGCATGGGTGCCGGAGACGCGGCCTTCTTCGTTCCCCTTGGGTACCGCCTGCAACAATGTCTCGATGACCCGGCCATCGCAGGTGACGAGCTGACGCTCTTCGGTAACGAACTCGCCCTTCAACGCCTGTTGGTATCCGCCCCCCTGCAGGAGTTGGCGGCGCGACCCGGGGGTGTAGAAGTCGGCCAGCGGGCGCCCCAGAACCTCGGCACGGCGATACCCCAGGGTGTGCAAGAACAGTTCATTGCAGTCGAGGATGATTGGTTCGCCCTCTCGATCCCCGGTGATGACGTACATCACCGGTGCGTGCTCGAACAGGTCCCGATATCGTTCTTGGGTGAGCCGGAGCGCTTCCTCCGCTCGTTGGCGCTCGGTGAGTTCGAGCCGGATGGCGTCGTAAAGCCGGGCGTTCTCGATGGCGATGGCAGCCTGGGCGGCGAAGAGGGTGAGGAGTTCGCGATCCTTCTCCGTGAAGGGCCGTCCGAGTCCCTTGTTATCAACGGTGATCACCCCGAGCAGCCGATCTCGGCACACCAGCGGCTCGGCCATGACGGCGGTGGCCTCCATGCGCTCCAGAAAGAAGGGGAGTGCGTAGGGCGACGTCCGGTAGTCGTTGACGATCATGCCCTCCCGCCGTTGCGCGACGGTCCCCGCGACCCCCTCGCCGAGGCGGAGGCGCACCTCCTTCACCCACTCCCCGCGACCGTGCCAGGTCTGCGGGACGAGGAGCTGGGCCTCCTCATCCCACAGCAGGACGGTGCCGGAACTCACCCCGAGGAGGTCCGCCGCCCGCCGGGTGATGAGTCCCAGGAGATTTGTGAGATCCAACTCCCGGGTGATCTCTCCACTCAGCGTCCGCACCACTTCTAGCTGTTTCCGCCGCTCTTGCTCCTGGTGAAAGGGCCGCGCGTTTTCCAGCGCCAGGGCGGCCTGCGTGGCAAAGGCAGCGAGGAAGGCGATCTCGTCTCCCGGGTAGGTCCGCGGCGCGGGACTGCTGAAGACGAGGACCCCGAAGAGTCGATCCGCCAGCTTCACCGGGAGTCCAAGGTAGGAGATGTGGCTACCCTTTGTGGCGGGTTCGGGATTCCGGAAGCGGGGGTCTTCGCGGATATCGGCCACGACGAGCGGGTCGCCGGTAGCGGAGACCTCCCTTGCGAATTGCTCCGCCACCGAGATGCCAAGGGTCGCATTTTCCTCCGCCGGCAGCCCCACGCCCATCCGGCAGCGGAGCACCGGCGGATCTTCTTCCAGGAGAAACAGCCTGACCGCGGCGCTGCCGGCAATGGTGGCCGCCTGGTGGACGATCGCTTCAAGAATGTGCTCGAGATCAAGGGAAGAGGTGACAGCCTGATGGGCGTGGAGCAGGGCGGCGAGTTCCTGTTCGCGACGCGAGCGGGCGCCCAACTCCTGCCGAGAGGCGTTCGCCTGGCCCTCGAGCGTGAGGACTTGCTTCCGCAAAGCCGCCAGCTCTGCCAGGAGTTCGGCTTCGGTGGGCCTATCCATTCCCTGGTCCTGTTCCCACAGCAGAGAATCCTCCGCGCTCAACGATAGCCGAGGGCGCGCGCCGATGAACAATCAGCACGACGCAGGATGCAGATTGCGGACGGCTATGGGGTATGGCTGCGCTGCTAGCTTTCCTGGTCGAACGCCCGAAGTGTAGTCGCGGGAGGTGAAACTTCGTGCTGGGGTGGAATGGGAGTCTAGGTGGGTCCCGCGGGACTGTCATGAGATGCCTGCACGCGGGCGACCGACCGGACCTCTGGCTGCCGAGAATTCGCTTGCACACGGTCATCGAGAGACGGGGAGGAGGCTTCTGACTCTGCACCCGGATCCAGGCACTGCTGAGACCGGAGAGGGACGAAAGGTTCCGGATGTACCCCTCGCTCGGGCAGTGGTCGCGAACCTTGGCGCTGTTGGCGCCTCGGCGGTTCGACTTTGCCGCCCGGCTTCAGTGGATGGCGAAGGCCACGCCCAGCCCGTAGGTGATGGCGCCGGCGATCACCGCGACCATGGTCATCTCCAGCCCGCTGATCCACCAGGGACGCGTGGTCACCAGGCTCTTGGCCAGGCCCACGCCGAAGTGGGCCAGGATGCTCAGGACCGCGGCCCAGATGACCGCGGGGGTCCCACGGCTGAAGAAGAACGGGATCACAGGGATGATGCCGCCGACCGCCGTGGACGTGGTCGCCGACAGACAGGCCTTCCACTGGTTGGGGAAGGTCGTTTCGGAGAGCCCCAGTTCCTCCTGGACGAGTGTCTTCAAAAAGTGGTCCGGTTTTTCCTGGATGCGGGCGACCAGGGTCCGCGCCTCTTCCTCCGTGAAGCCCTTGAGCTGGTAGAAGAGCTCCAACTCCTGCCGCTCCTCTTCGGGGTTCTCCTCGATCTCCGCCTTCTCCCGGGCGATCTCCCCCTCGTACACCTCGCGCTGGGACTTGGCCGCCAGGTACGCGCTGGAGCCCATGGACAGGGCGCTGGCCAGCATGCCGGCCAGGCCGGTGATGAGGACGATGTCGCTCCCTCCCGTGTACCCCGCCATCCCCGAGACGATGCCGAAGACGGCGCCCAGGCCGTCATTGATCCCGTAGATGGAGTCGCTCACCCAGGAGGCCCCCTGCACGTGGCGCTCTTTCCGGAGGATGGAGTCCAGGGCAGTTCGGGGGTTCGGGGGGCCGGCCAGGGCGCGGAGGATCCTGGCGTGGTCCTGCTCGTCCGCCGCCGTCTCGCGAAGGATGACCTGGCTCTTCTCGTCCAGGACCGATTCCAGGGCCTGGTAGGCGGCGATGTCCTGTTCCTCATTCGCCTCCAGCTTTCGGAAGATCACCTCCGGGCTGGCCGCGTGCAGGGTCAGGCCCAGGGTGGGCTTCACCGTGGTCGGGTCCGGGAGCGTCCCGCCCAGCTCGCGGATCCGCGCCGCCCACTTCTCGGCATGTCCCACCTCGGCCGCGGCGAGCTTTTGCAGGATATCGCGCCGCCGGGTGTCCTTCTCCCGCTCGGCGAGGAGGCGGTAGGTCACCGCCCCCTCCATCTCGCGGTACCAGCTCTTCTCGAGAGCGCGCAGGAGTTCCCGCGTGTCAGCCATGAGGCTCCCTCGTCCCCTCCCGATGTCGGTGTGCGTTGACCACGAACCGGGGCAGTATAGCCTCTCAGCGGCCATCTG